>ERZ839489.7-NODE-7-length-267446-cov-6.100370_pt1 | contig 267446 bp, 239 predicted proteins | sample MGYA00519938_ERZ839489 | MGnify/ENA primary metagenome ERZ839489 (study PRJEB31850, sample SAMEA3708846) | human gut metagenome | biome: human gut; feature: human-associated habitat; material: faeces | place: China | collected 2014 ...
TCATTCCGCTTTTAAATGTTCCCGTTGCAAATTTATAGAAGTAATCTAACATCCACCCCGAAACAGGTGAGTAGTTCACTAAAAGTGTACCATCGTATGAGTCAAAACAAATTATACATAAAGAAGTATGTCGAATTATAAATAGTTATGTTACGAGCCAGTAGGCTCTTTTTTTATACCCAAATTTAGGTCGTAAAAGTCTATTAACAGGTAATTTGTATAAATATAAGTATTTTATATTGCCAGATTTTACAAAAATAAAACAACGTTCAAAATTATATTTACAACTTTGCATAATGTGATATATAATAACACTATGCAAAAAATATATGCTAAACCAATAACATATTCACCGTATAACCAAAGTGAGGTGATAAAAACAATTTTTAGTAAAAATTAAGAAGAGGTGATAGTTGTAAAAAGAAAATGAGATTGTTACAGGTGAGCCTGATGAGGGTGAATCGAAAACAAGATACAAGAAAAGAAAGCGAACAAGATGAAATGTAAAATTCATCAAAAACAATCGCTCTATGGTTAAGTTTGTCGAGATAAATAGGTCATTTAGAGAAAATTTCTCCAAATAAACGGATACATATTGACTTTTTTGTAATTCTCCTTTACAATATTAAATAAGAAGGAGAGATTGATAATGCTTATTAAAGTGACAGTTGAGAATTTTAAATCGTTTTCTGAACCAACAGAGATGACTATGATTTCTTCTACAAAAATTCAAAAAGGCACTGATCATAGGGTTAAAATTAAAAGTACGAATATACTTAAATACGCAGTAATCTATGGTGCTAATGCGGCAGGTAAATCTAATCTTATTGATTTTTTTTGGTTTTTGAAAAGTACGCTTAATGATACAATTCCTATGGTAGCTACAAAATGGTTTTGTAAATGTAAGGAAGAAAATATAAATAAGAATAGCTCGTTTGAAATTCAGTTCACGATTGGTGATAAATTCTATGCTTATGGTTTTACGGCTTTATTAAATCAACGAAGAATCACATCTGAGTGGTTATATGAGCTTTATCAAAATGGTAATGCAAAATGTTTATTTGAAAGAAATGAAGAAGAAAAATTTCCACACTTGGGCGAAGATGTAAAATTAAACAAAATTGATGAAGCAAAATTCAAAACATATACTGATGATTTTGATGGTAATGAATCAATTTTGTTTCTTACGGAAATGAATAGAAACAAAAAATATTCTGAAGACTCCAAGCTGGTTTTCTTCAAGGAGGTTTATAGTTGGTTATCACAAAACATAATTATCGTTAAGCCTAATACTTCTTTTGATAACTTTCAATATTATAATGATGAAACATCCTTAGAGTTAATCAATAAATTAATAAAAACCTTTGATACTGGTATTGATAAAGTTAGAGTTGAAAAAACTGATTTTGAGGAATTTAGAAAAGCTTTACCGGCTAAGGTTTTTGATTTAGTTATGAAGGACATACGAAACAAGATGGCTCACAAGTCATTATATTCTTCGGCACGAATGACCATGAGAACTGACAAAAGCTTTTTTACTGTTACTTTGGATGACGATGAACCGATTGTATCTACTTTGAAACTCTATCATGGAAAATCATTTTATGATTTTAATTTCGATGAAGAATCAGATGGTACAAGAAGAATTTTCGATTTACTCGATATGTTACTTAACAAAAACGATGACATTATTTATGTTGTTGATGAATTAGAAAGAAGTCTTCATCCAAAACTTACAGAACATTTTCTTGAGCTTTTTATGAATTTCCATAAAGGCCATAAAACTCAGTTGTTGTTTACAACCCACGAAGCATCTATTATGGAGCAAAAGCTTTTTAGACGTGATGAAATATGGTTTGTTGAAAGAGATGGAAATAACACAAGTAATGTTTATTCGTTGGATAAGTTCAAAGAAAGATATGATAAAACATTGAGCAAAGCTTATCTTGAGGGGCGTTATGGTGCAATTCCTGTGTTTTCTAATTTTGATTTGACGGAGGAATAAATATATGGCACCGGTAAGAAGTTATTATAATTGGAATCAAAGAAAGAGCGACACAAATGAGGCTATAGAGCCTTATAGAAAGTATTTCTTTATTTGTGAAGGTGCAAATACTGAAACGTGGTATTTCGAAAAGCTGGTTGACTATAAAAAAGAATTGGGAATTAATCCTAATATTGATATTCGCTTTCTCGAAAAGACTCAACAAGATAAGAATATATCTTTCCCCAGAAGACTTATAGAGTTTGCCGAGGAGCAAAAACTTAACTCAGATATATCTTTTGATGCTGAAATGGATAGGATGATTATCGTTTTTGATGCAGATATTTTCGAAGAAAAAGTTAAGGATTTTGATGAAGTTGTAGCATTTGGAGAAAATAATAATATACTTGGTATATCTAATCCTGCATTTGAATTGTTTTTACTTTTGCATTATAAAGATGCTTATGAGAAATATATTAAACCAAATGAAAAGGAGATAATTTCTAACGAAAAGGTAGGAAATCAAAGATATATAAGAAATTTGTTTACTCAGGTGTTTGGTATTAATCCAAAGAAAAATAAATCTATAGGAGAACTGGTTAAGCAAGTTGATTTTGCAATCGTTGAAGAATGCAAAATTAATGAAGATATCCACCAATGCTCAGGACAGGTAACTTGTAACATTGCAAAGATAATCAATGATATTCGCAATAACAAAGCAATTTAATAATACGCAAAAGAGTTAAGTCAAGAAATAAAAATTTCTTGGCTTTTCTTTTTGCTATAAAATAACAGAAATGGAGGTATGAATAAGTGCCATATATAGACCCTAAAGTAGTGCTTGAAGCAAAGAAAATGAACTTGCTAACCATTCTTAAAAACTTTGAGCCACACGAACTTGTAAGACTTGATAAGAACAATTACACCACACGAACACACGATAGCTTGAAAATTTCAAACGGAAAATGGATGTGGTTTTCTCGTGGGATTGGAGGTACAACAGCTCTCAATTATCTAATTGAGGTTAAAGGTTATAGCTTTATTGAAGTGGTGGAAACAATCACAGGTAAACAGGTTGTAGTTGCTCCAAAACCTATCAAACAGGATAATAAATATTATGAAAGACCACTTCTACTATATCGGTTCAGTTCATTATAAAATGATTAGATTTTTGTCTTGACAACTGAACCACTATATTCTACAATAGAGATGAGATGAGTCCGGTGTTTTAATATTTCAAATTTTGAAAACTTTTAATTTTTTATTAACATTTTTATTAACAGGAGGTAAAAGATGAAGAAAGTAAAAAAGATGATTGTGTTGGGTATGGTCGTTCTTTCTTTGATGTCTGCTCTTACTTTTTCAGTATTCTCTGCCGGTAATGTTTCAGATACAATTATCAACATTAGTGCGAGAAGTAACAACGGAGGTACTCCGTGCAGATCTATTTGGCGTGAGAAGAAAGATTATACATCTGTTTGGTGCGAAAACAAGAGCACATCAGGAGGTTCTCTGAGTGCTTGGGTTCAGCGTACAAATAATAAGAATACTTCCTCCGTAAAAACTGTAGACAGATATTACGGTTCATGGAGCTATAATGGGGCAACTAAGAATATGAAAAATTTACCAAAGGGTACATATTATTATTTGCCTAACTATGTTAAAGAAGACGGCTATAAATATGCTACTTTGGGCTACATTATGAATAAGGAAGCTGTGAGTTACCACATAGCATGGAGTCCTGACAGCATATAAAATATTTGTGGCTTTGTAAGTTATGCTCTGTGCCTTTTAATGAAGTTTTGACTTTATATATGCGCGCAGAGCATGACTTTTAGACTGCGGTAGGGAGTTGCTTATAGAGGTGTTTATATATTGAATAAAAAAATAACAACCGTAATTATTTTGATTATCATCTGTGCTTCATCTATAATAGTTTCCATCTTATACTTGATAAAAAATGATATTATTGACATCAACGATATATACACTAATGCTGATGCAAAAAACACACAGGTTGCAAATGGAAGTAATATCTCTTCCACAGAAAATTCAGCGTTGGGCTCAAAAAGTTGTGTTCTGCTTGAGGAAGGTGCTGAATACGATACTATGTACGACGATAGAACAAGCATTTATGTTAAATTAAATGATATAAGCATTTCAAAAAACAAAGCAGAACTTCCCGAATTTGACACATTTGAGGACTGGGATGAAATTAAAGATAGCCAAGGAAATATTACAAATGAATATTCATATGTAGTGCTTAACATTACAATGATGAATAAAGGAAATGAAAATGTGGAGGTATCATTGAACAGCTTACTTTTGCATTTTGGTACAGACGGTGGATATAACGAAGCACGAAGTTTTAATTCAAGTGAGAAAAAGACTTCAAAAAATTATTTTGTAGAAAAACTTGAACCCGGTAAAAAATTGAATGTTAATGTAGCATATGTTGCTGAGGACAAACAACTTAATGAGTACAAAGACCAACTTTATTTGATGACAGTGCTCTCAGGCAATCCTTTAGGAGAAGGAACTATGCAAGTCATCAAATCCGAAAAATAATAAATGGAGAATGATAAAATGCAAAGAATGATTAAATTCGAACTGAAAAGAAGTTTTAAAAACAGGCTGTTTTTAATTTCTTTGCTAATTTCATTAGCATTGGTAACATGGTATTCGATTGAAAGAATACCATACTGTGTGCAGTTGAATTCTGAATTTTTAAATGATGAAAATTTAATGGGATTTTTTGAAATTTCATATACAAACTGGATTGGCAGTCATAATATCTATCTTCAGCAAAACATTTTTTATATGGCTATTCCAATTCTCGCCACTTTGCCATTTGGTAGTTCCTTTTATGATGATATAAACAGGGGATATGCAAGGAATGTGTGCGTTCGTGCCAAGAAAAAATATTATCTTGTGGCAAAATACATAGCTGTTTTCGTAAGTGGTGGTTGCGTGGTTGCTATTCCAATGGTTCTTAGTTTTCTCATTTCTTCAATATTTTTACCGACAATGCTTCCTGAAGCATCTTATACATTTACTAACATATATCCTGCGTATAAGTGGGCTGATTTATTTTATGTGCAACCGTTATTATATACATCGATATATATTTTTATCACATTTTTGTTTTCGGGAGTAACAGCAAGTTTGTCATTGTTTATTACATTCTTTTTAAACAGAAAATTTGTGACTTTTGTTTTTCCTTTTTTCATTTACATTTTTTCATCATTTTGTCTTGAAATGTTGGGATTTGATGCCTACAGTATCAGAAATCTTGTCACGACTACAAGTGAAAGTGGGACTACCTTTTCTGTAACAATTTTATTTTTGATTTTCTTTTGCCTTTCATTTTTTCCGTATTATTTTATTGGAGCGAAAAAAGATGTTTTTTAAAGCGTGTAGAAAAACTTTTGTTGCAATGACATATTTTAAATATTTGGTTGTTTTCTGTTTACTCTGCAGTTTTGTATTGTTTTACTTTTTTGCTTTTTTAAAAAAAAATATGATGGATATAACAGACAACATATGTATGGCAGATTTTGTGGAAGCCGCCGGGGGTCACACGACAACTATCTTTTTTGTACCAACCGCCGCATTACTTTCAACGATATTTTCCGAAAAAAACAGTAACTTTACAAATGCCTATATTCGCTTTAGATTTAGAAATACATTGGTTGTCAGAAATAGTTTGAAAGTTCTTGCTTTTTCTGTGGCTTTTTGCATTTTATTCCTCGTCGCAGTTCTTGGTATGTCGAGATTTTTTTCACGAACAGTAATTAATTGGAATTCATATGAAAGCTATTATTATCTGTGTGAAGGATGCATAAGCAATGTAGGCTTTGCAAAAGTAGTGATGAAAACTTTTGTATGTCTTTTAATTCCTACAATATTTTTTTCTGAATTAATATGTGCTTTTGGCTGTATAATAAACAAAGTATTTCCGTTCTTAGTGACGGTCACAACATGTATTGCAGTTTCATTTGATGGTGATTGGAATATTGACTTTTGGCTCTTGATTTTTGGGACAATTATAGTATTCGTACTAAATTTATTGTTCATGAAAAGAAAGGATTTTTTAAATTGAAAGTTCGTCTTTTTTTTCGTTTGCTTTCGCATGATATAACAGAGGGAATCATACATAATCGTAAATTTTTTATTTTTGCTGCGTTGCTGTTCATATTTATTGATTTCGTGTATTGGCATAATATTAGCTTATATTTTAGTGATTATAATTCGGTTGTAGACTGCGGTGTTCTGGATTTTTTTATGAATGTTTTTGCCGGATGTGACCCTTTTGATCCGGAGGCAAATAAGGGTGTAGATATTCCCATAACGTGGTTTTCTTTTAATGTACTTCCTTATTTGTTTGTGGGATTATACATTACAAACGATTTGCAGACAAGTGCCGATACCTTTATTTTGCGGGTAAAATCCCGATATTTATGGTGGTTGAGTAAAATAGTTTGGTGTGTTGTTTCTTCAACTTTGTACTATTTACTGTTTTTTGTAATTTCGACAGCTTTTACATTGTTTTCCGGTAATTTTTCATTAACTCAAAACAGTTTAATAACTGAAGAATTTTTGGAGCTAAGCACTTATGGAAAAAGTATGACAGAAATTTTCATTTCCTCAGTACTGTTACCTTGGATGATTACAACTTGTCACATGACATTTGATGCAATTATCAGTATTACATTTGGACCTGTTGTCGCGTTTTTGATGATAGTCTGCTTTATGACCACATCTGTGTTTTATTGCAGCGAATTTTTGCCGTTTAACTTTTCAATGTTGATAAGAACTGATTTTTGCGCCATAAATAATATATCAATATATACAGAACTGGAGGTTGCCTTTTTAATAATCGTTATATGTTTATTTTTAGGCTTGCCAATTATCAAAAGAAAAAACATTATTTAAAGTAGGAGAGATTTATGAATATAGAAATTTGTAATTATACAAAAAAGTTATCAAAAAATCTTGTACTGGAAAATATAAATTTATCACTTTCCGGAGGAAAAATTTACGGTTTTGTAGGTAAGAACGGTTCGGGGAAAACTATGCTTATGCGTGCAATTTGCGGACTGATTTTACCTACCAGTGGTTTTGTAAAAATAAATAACAAAATCATAGGAAAAGACATATCGTTTCCTGATAGTGTTGGGGCTTTAATTGAAAATCCGGGGTTCATTTCTGAGTACTCCGGTTTTCAAAATTTGAAGATTCTCGCTCAAATACAAAAGAAAATAGACGATAAAAAAATAGTGGATACTATGAGAATGGTAGGGCTTGACCCAAACGAAAAGAAGAGTTTCCGAAAATATTCACTTGGTATGAAACAAAAACTTGGAATAGCAGCAGCGATGATGGAAGACCCTCAAATACTTGTTTTAGATGAACCTTTTAATGCGTTGGATGAAGCTTCATGTGAAAATGTCAAAAAAATGATTTTGTCCGCAAAAGTTCCCGATAGAGTTGTGTTGCTGTCATGTCATGACAAAAATCAGATTAACGCTCTTTGCGACGAAACTATAGAATTAGCGCAGGGTAAAATCATCAGGAGAGATAGTCTTTATGAGAAAGAAAAATAATTTAAAAGTTATTGTAACGCTCCTTATTGTAACAGTATTATGTATATGTGGTGTCATTAGGTTTTTTAGTATCAATTCAAAATATCCGCAAAACGAAAAAGTTGTATATAAAATGGGCGATTCATTTGTTTGTCAAAATGCAAAATTCACTATAACAGATACATACATGCTTAAGCGTATGGACATTATGAATGATGATGATTTATCAGAATATTTGGAAGAAAATTCTGACTATTTGAAAAGTGAAGATTTGAATCTTGGCTTAATAAAAATTATAATTTCCAATACAACAGATGATGAAATAACTGTTGATTTAACAGCTTTTCATATTGAATCAGGTGCTTTTTCATTACAATTTTATTACCCGCTCGTTATGTATTACAATGATTGTGGAATGTATATTAAACTTTCAAAAGGTGAACAAAAAACGTTTATTGCACCCGTTCCTATCTCTTCTGAACAATTTCTCAATTATGATTCCACCGATATTAGAAACAGAACGTATTATTTGGTATCATCTTTATATCCTCAAAAAATAATGTCAGAAGTCAAATTTAATTAAATTCAAGATATTTAAATTGGTCAAATAAATAACAATGTTGGTTTAGCATAATTAGTGCTGAATTACTTGGACATTGAAAAGTTGCCTCGTTGTATAATCATGACGAAAATCTGATTAACGCAAAACTGCAATACAGCAAGGTGTCGTAATCCGTTTCTTGTTCAAGCTTGAAAAAATATTTAAATTTCCTTTTAACGGTAAACTATTGTTTTTTCTCTTGTGTTCGTGCCGCATTGTATTTCTCGTCTGAGTTTGGTTGCAACGGCGGCGGGCATATTCACGGGCAGCTTGCACATTGATTTCATCATTCAGTTTGCCGTCAATCTCACTGTGCGGCGATATTAAAAACGGAAGTGGATTTCTTTTCATTTTGAAGTCCCTTCCGTTCATTTTTCTTTTCGTTTATCTGCTTTACGGCGGCTTTATACCGCGCCAAAGTTTCCTTTACAGACTTTGAATAATCCGTTATGCTCCACTTGCCGGTTTGAGTGTGTCGAATATGATAGTTGATGATTATCAGCCTTTCACGCAGGGTTGGTGGTGATCTGTTGACTGAGCCTGCACAATCTTAGCAAAGCATTGCTGTGCTTGGATTCAAATACCTTGTCACAGCCCTTGCAGCTAAGTGAAAACGGCTCGCCAACCTTGTGTTTTCTCGCCTTTATCAACTGATAGCATTCCCTGCTTTTTAGACGGGCTGTTTCAGCTGCTTCTGCCGCTTAATTTCTTCCTCGCTCAGCTGAGGTTGAGGAATTTCAAACTTGCCGATGAAATTGAGATAGATTTCAACCTCCTGCATACGTTCTCCGTCAATATAATACGGAGCGTGAACTAAAATTTTGTCGATAAACTCATTTATCATCGGCGTAGTAAGCTCGGAAAAATCGGTGGTTATACATCTTTGCACCGCAATCGGCACAATAAACAAGACCCGTCAGCGGATTCGCCACTCCGGTGGTGTCAACACGTCTCGGCGTTTTTGTCAGTTTCTGAGCAAGCTCCCAAGTTTCTCGGTCAATGATTGCTTCGTGCGTGTCATTGAATATCAGCCAGTTCTCCTGCGGATTTTTCACTGAGCTTTTGTCCTTATATGATTCCTTGTGCGTACGGAAATTTACGGTGTCTCCGCAGTATTCCTGTTTTGCAATAATACTGCGGACAACATATCCGCTCCAACTGAACGGGTGGGTAAACTCCTTTTTGTTTTTCCTTATTCCAATTCCTTTTTTGTAAAGTAAACAGCCGGGGTTTCAACCTTGTCATCAAACAGCGTGCGGGCTATGTCATAAGGTCCGCAGCCTTCTATTGTGAAATGGAAAATTCTGCGGACGACTGTAGCCGCTTCCTCATCAATCAGCCAATGATTTTTGTTGTTCGGGTCTTTCTTGTAACCGTAAATAGCCGAGTTGGTTGTCGGCTTTCCCGATTCGTGCAGATAGTTTGCAATATCAAAAGCATACTATGCCCGAGCGTAAGTGTAGCAACTGGTTTGACGGTTATGTTAAAAAAACAAATCCACGTCTAAAAGGTAACACAAGATAACAAAAAACTGTACAGCCGAATATGGTTGTACAGTTTTTAGTTTTATATGTTATTTTATAGGAATGTAACATTGTACAAATTTGCACAATTTGAGCCGTAGGGGATTGCTAATCCTACCCGATAAAGCCTTGAACGAACACAATAACAATCAGCACGGGGAGTGCGTATTTAAGGTACGGTTTCAGCACTCTTGAAAGTTTAAGACCTTTACCCTTGTTACATTCTTCAAAGTAATTGTCAAAGCCCCAGCCGAATTTTGTTGTGCAGAACAGGAGGTAAACCATTGCGCCGATCGGAAGAAGAAGGTTGCTGACAACGAAGTCCTCAAGGTCAAGCACACCTTTGCCGAGAATGTTGAAGTCACTCCAAATGTTGAATCCAAAAATACACGGCAGACACGCAAAGAACATAATAATTCCATTGATAATTGACGCCTTTGTTCTGCTCATGCCGAATGTGTCGGTAAGAAAAGCAACAAGGTTTTCAAACACGGCAATAACCGTTGAAAAGCTTGCGAATGTCATAAACAGAAAGAAAAGCGTACCCCAAATCCGACCGCCCGTCATATTTACGAAAACATTCGGAAGCGTCACAAAAATAAGGGCAGGTCCTTGGTCGGGCTGAACGCCAAATGAAAAGCAAGCAGGGAAGATGATAAGTCCGGCAACAATTGCAACAAAAGTGTCCAATGCACAAATCTGAACAGCCTCACCGTAAAGCGTGCGGTCTTTGTTCATATAACTGCCGAAAATTTCCATTGATGCGATTCCGAGTCCGAGTGTGAAAAACGCCTGACTCATTGCAGAGGTGATTACCTTGCCGAGTCCTACATCTTTAACCTTTCCGAAATCGGGAACAAGATAAAAGCTCAAGCCTTCTCCCGCATTTGAAAGCATCATACTGTTGATTGCAAGAATAATAATCAGTGCAAGCAACGCAACCATCATAACCTTGCTGACCTTTTCAATGCCTTTTTGAAGTCCTCGACTGCATACAAAAAATCCGAATACAACGATTATCGCAAGCCATATAATCATCTCAACAGGCGATGCCATAAGGTCGTTAAACACTCCCGAAACCTGTTCTGAGTTCATTCCGCTTTTAAATGTTCCCGTTGCAAATTTATAGAAGTAATCTAACATCCAAGCCGAAACAGGCGTGTAGAACATCATCAAAAGGTAACAGCCTATCATACACAGCCAACCGTGAATGTGCCATTTGCTCTTTGGCTTTTCAAGTGTTTTATAGCTTAATACGGCACTTTTTCTGCTTGCTCTGCCGACTGCAAGCTCCATTGTCAGAACGGGAATTCCCATAAGCACAAGAAATGCAAGATAAAAAAGCACGAACAATCCGCCGCCGTTTTCGCCCGTAACATACGGAAAACGCCAGACATTGCCTATGCCAATCGCACAGCCTGCACTTACAAGGAGAAAACCTGTTCTCGACTTAAAATTTTCTCTTTGCATAAATATTCTCCTTAAAAATACTGTCACTCTAATTATACAAACTTTTCACCGATATTTCAAGGAATAAACTTTTTATTTATGCAATTTGACAGGAATTAAAAAGCTTTGTATACTTTTATTGACAGAAACATTTAAGCCTTGTTTAAGGTTTGAAATATATAATTAAGTAAATAAGAAAACTTTCGGGAAGTTACCAAATGCGACTTTTACTTGCAGAGAATGAAAAAGAGCTTTCAAAGGCTCTCACGGCAATTTTAAAGCATAACGGATATTCGGTTGACGCTGTTTATAACGGAAAAGATGCGCTTGATTATCTTCTCGGCGGTGACTATGATTGTGCAATTCTTGACATAATGATGCCGTTGCTTGACGGAATTTCAGTTTTGAAAGGAATCCGTCATGATGGGCTTGACCTGCCGGTTATCATGCTTACGGCAAAAAGTGAAATTGACGACAGGGTTTTCGGACTCGACAGCGGCGCTGACGATTATGTTACAAAGCCGTTTGTCGCAAAGAAACTTATTGCACGAATCAGAGCCGTTACACGCAGAAAATCCGAAACCTATAAAAACATGAAGCCCCCACACATGTTCGTGTAGGGGCGGTTTTCTTAAACAAAGAAATTGTTCTTATAATTAATATCTTTCTCCGACAGCAACAATGACACTTCTGCCTGCCATATTAATTCGTTTGTCATAGAGAATAACATTTCTGTCCTCAAGGATTACATCCTGAGGCTCGTTGCCTGTGTTGACATAAAGTTTCCAGTGGTATCCTTCGGGAAGGTCGGGAAGCTCAACATTTACATAATCCCAATAAGCATTGACGCCAAAGTAAACAAACTCGTCAAGTCCCTGTTGTTTAAGACTTGCACCGGCGTACATAACGCCAATCATTCTTGTATCATCGTAATACTTGGCACTCCACGCAACATTTGAATGGATGCTGACAGGCGGATAACTGCATGTTGCCTTGCCTCTGCTGTCTGTGATAATATGGAATCTCTTTCTGAAAGCAATCATATATTTAAAAAATTCAAATACATCCTTGTGCTTTTCTTTTCTTGTCCAGTCAAGCCATGAGATAATGTTGTCCTGACAGTAAGCGTTGTTGTTGCCGAACTGAGTGTTGCAAAATTCATCGCCTGCAAGGAAAAGAGCAGGACCCTGACTGCACATAAGGGTTGCAAAGGCATTTTTAACCATTTTTATACGAAGATTGTTAATGTTGTAATCATCGGTTTCGCCCTCTGCACCGCAGTTCCAGCTGTTGTTGTCATTAGCGCCGTCAGTATTGTTCCAGCCGTTTTCAAGATTGTGCTTTTCGTTGTATGAATACATATCATAAAGAGTAAATCCGTCATGACAGGTAAGAAAGTTTACCGACGCATTGTAGCCCCTGTAGGTAGGGTCATACAAATCTCTTGAGCCTGTAATTCTCTGAGCCGCATCCCATGCAAGGTGGTTGTCGCCTTTAAGAAATCTTCTGAGGTCGTCACGGTATCTTCCGTTCCATTCAGCCCATCTGTTCCATGACGGAAAACAGCCGACCTGATAAAGTCCGCCTGCGTCCCACGCCTCTGCAATAAGCTTTACTCCGCCGAGAATCGGATCAAACGCAAGGCTTTTGAGAAGCGGAGGCTTATCCATAGGAGTACCGTCCTCGTTTCTTCCCAAAATCGACGCAAGGTCAAAACGGAAACCGTCAATGCGGTATTCTGTTACCCAATAACGCAGACAGTCAAGTATAAACTGCTGCACAATCGGCTGATTGCAGTTGAGAACATTGCCGCAACCGCTGAAGTTGTAATACTTTCCGTCCGGAGTGAGCATATAGTAAATGTTGTTGTCAATGCCCTTGAACGAGAAATACGGTCCCATTTCATTGCCCTCTGCCGTGTGGTTGAACACAACATCAAGGATAACTTCAATTCCGTTTTCGTGAAGCTCACGAACAAGCTGTTTAAGCTCTCTGCCTTCGTGATGATGCTTGTGGTCGCTCTCATAGCTTGTGTTCGGAGCAAAAAAACATACGGTGTTATAGCCCCAGTAATCGTAGAGCTGACGACCGTCATAATTACGATACGAGCCCATTTCGTCAAACTCAAAAATAGGCATCATTTCAACGGCATTGATGCCCAGTTCTTTAAGATAGGGGATTTTTTCACGGATACCTGCGAATGTGCCTTTGTTTTTAACGCCTGAGGAGCCGTCCTGAGTAAAGCCTCTTACATGCAATTCATAAATAATAAGCTCTTCAAACGGAAGCTTCGGCTGAGTGCAGTTGCCCCAGTCATAGTCGCTGTTTACAACTCTTGCCTTATAAACACCCTCATGCTCCTGCTTTTTACCCCAGCCGCTCTGACCGATTACAGCCTTTGCGTATGGGTCAAGAATGTATTTCTTTTTATCAAAAATAATGCCTTTTTCGGGTTCATACGGACCGTCAAAGGAATATGCATACTCAAAATCAATCTCATCAAGACCGAACACGAGCATTGAATAGGTGTTGCCAATTTTGTAAGAATCCGGAAACCTAAGCCTTGCATACGGAATTTTTGCATAAGGTCTGAATAAAAGCAATGTACACTCAACTGCATAAACCGAATGAATAGTAAAGTTTACACCGCCGGAAACGGTTGTTGCACCGTTTAAAAGGAAGTTGCCGGGTCTGACATCGAAACCACCTACATTATCGGTCGGCTTTAAATCCCTCAACATAATATTTAATCCCCCTAAGTTACTCTCAAAAAAACAAAAATTCAGTCATAACACAACATATGTCTATTTTATCATATTATGTGATTTATTCAACACACTATTTGCAAAAATATAGTCTAATCTTGTCATCACGATTAAAAAGTAGTATTTTTACACAAAAAAAGACCGGAATAAAAAATATATTCGGTCTTTTTAATCATTTGCTTACGCTTATTGTCAACCTATAAAAGTAAATCTATCTGTTTTTTTGCCGTCAACATCAACTTTTTCGGCAAACATTTCGACAGGTCTTGCCCACACTTCACTTGTGTTGTGGAGATTTCTGTAAATTACAAGTTTTTCACCTGTTTCGCTGTGGGTTGCAAAGTTGATAACCTCATATTCGCCACCCTTGAAATGTAGGTAAATACCCGGCTTGATTTCTTTTGTCGTATTTTCGGCATTGTCCGAATTGCTTTCACAGCAATTTTCTGTTTTAACAGCTTTAACTGAAGTTTCTTCATTTGCAGGAGCTTCGTCAATTTCAGCTACCCTGCAATCTGTATTGTCTGCATTGAAATCAACCCTGAAACTTCCGTCATTAACAACAAGAATCCTTGACTGATACGGCTGCATTTCAATTTCATAGTAACCGTTTACATCAATAACTTCGTTGCCGTTGAGAACATCTGTAAGCTTTGCGTTGCAGCCTGTGTCAAAACCGATTCTTTCAACACGGTCTGTAAGGTTGAATGCAACAAAAACAGTCTGATTGTCGGTTTTTCTTCTGTATACAAGCTTTTCATTCTGAATATTTATGTTTTCAAAATCGCCGTACTTGAGAGCTTCGAGTGCAAGTCTTACTACACCGAGTTTTTTGATATGCTCAAGAAGTTCATAGTTCGGATTCGGGATGGAATCAAGGTCAAGACAGGGACGAAGCTCATAATCGCTGTAGGCAGTTCTCATACCCTCAATGCCGAATTCACTTCCGTAGTAAATTGACGGTACTCCGGGCATTGTATACATCATCGTGTAAACATTGTTGAGATGATTTTTGTCTTTAAGCATACTTGCAACACGGTTTACATCGTGGTTATCAACGAAATTATATGTGTAGATATTTCTGTAAATACCGCCGTCAGCAAACTGTCTGTTAAGAGAATGAGCAATTTCAAAATAGTTGTGGTCATTATGGCTTGAATAAATGCCTTTGTAGCATTCGTAGTTTGTAACTGAGTCAAGCACATCGGGATTTGCCCAATGATTGTAATCGCCGTGGGTAATCTCGCCGTAGAGCCAGAAATCGGACTTTTTCTCTTTGCAAACATTTTTTAATTTCTTGAAAAATTCAATGTCAATGCAGTCAGCCGCATCAAGGCGAAGTCCGTCAATATCAAACTCATCAATCCAAAATCTTGCACAGTCAAGAAGATAGTTTACTACCTCGTCATTGTGGAGATTAAGCTTTACAAGGTCGTAGTAACCTGCCCAGCCCTCATAGCTGAAACCGTCATTATAAGGACTGTTGTTCCAAAAGTTTAAATTTTCAAACCAAGACGCATATCTTGAATTTTCACGGTTCTGCTGAACATCTTTGAAAGCAAAGAAATCTCTTCCCACATGATTAAAAACGCCGTCAAGCATAATTCTGATGCCGTTATCGTGAAGTGTTTTGCAAATTTTTTTGAAAGATTCGTTGTCACCGAGCCGACAGTCGATTTTTTTATAATCAATAGTATCATAGCCGTGTTTTGAACTTTCAAAAACAGGGTTGAAAACAAGTGCGTTTACCGACATTGACTTCATATGTTCAATCCAGCCGTAAATTTTGTCAAGTCTGTATTCCTGTTTGAAATCATTCTCCTTTGGTGCTCCGCAAAAACCGAGCGGATAAATATTGTAAATTACGGATTCATTTATATATCCCATTATATTATCTCCTTTTTGCACAGAATAAAGCAGTGTACGAATGCAGTGTTTTGTGTACATTAGTCATAATTATAACACTAAAATTTCTATTGTGCAACTGAATAATTTGTGTTACAATGTAACATATTGATGATTTAAAAATGATTTTAAAAAAATCTCGGAGGAACAAAATGCTCAAAATGCCCGAAAACAAAACCAGAAAAAAATTAAGAATCACACTTTGCGTGCTTTATCTCGTTGAAATCGTACTCTGTGCGTTGCCGTATTTCCAGTACATTGACGAAAAAAATGTACTCCATTCTTATTCCGTATTTGATATTATGTCTGTATGGGGACTCAGCGGTTCAAATGATGCGGTTTTTAAGTATTCGCTCTTTATGCCGATTTTCTTCATTATTCCGATTGCAGGATTTTTCTTCTGCGCTCTTGACAAAGAACGCAATATGAAGAATATCGTTTCAATCATCTGCTGTCTGCTCGGTGTGCTTTCAATTCTCACAATGGTAAGCTATACAATCAGCCTTGCTTCTGTAATTGCACTTCTTTTGTACATTCTCATCTGCTTTCTCACAACGCTTTCAATCTTTGCAAGATTTACCGACAAAGATGCTACAAAAGCTCCTGTTAAGCAGAAAAACACAGACCCGAACAGGGAAGTGTAATTTTACAAATTAATAGTTGAAAACGAAAAATTGAAAATTTCGGTCGGGAACACAGCTTGCTTAATACAAAGCATTGTTTTCCCGACTTTATTTTATAAAATTAAAACACGGCAGTTCATTATCTGAAATGATTGCCGTGTTTATTTTTGCCGATTTTATTTTTAAAATTCCGTCAGAACAATGTGTGCCTGAGAATTATCGAGGACTAACGGCTTATCCATATCAACTCTCTTTAATTCTCCGTAGAGTCTGCCGAAAATTACGGTTGTTTTGTCCATATATGCCGCCATAGCCTCGCCTTTTACGGTGAACGGCTTGAATGTAATGTCAACTGCCGAATATCCCGCCTTAAAGTACCACGGTCTGTCAAGCTTTCCGCCTGTGCTTTTAACATTTATCTGCGACAATTTTACAAGATGACCGTCTGTGAAAAAGCAATTTTCGTTGCCGTAACGGTTGTCGCCGACTCTGCTTGCAAGGCAGAGGGAAAAGCGTTTTCCGTCAATAAAGCAGTCGGAGCTTAATCTTTGATAATTATGCTTTCTCGGCTTTGAAAAGCGTGTCCAATCAAAATATGCGTTAGTGGTTGTTTCGTTTAAAGAATATTCCATACCGCCCACACGGATAATTCCGCCTGCGACAAATTTGGGAACAAAGCGTTTGAGATAAAAATATTTTCTGTCTCTCTCAAACGGTGCAATTTCGTTAAGACTTTCGCCCGCCGTCTTTTTGAGATTAATGTTAAAGTAAAGATTTTTTATGCCGCCAAAGTCGATAAAATCACATTTTAAAAATCTTCCGTTCGGTGTGTTTGTCAACTGCAGCTGAAGCCTTTTGTCCGTGTACAAAAGCTCTCCCGAACTGCCCGATTCGGGAAGCTCGTTCTTGCTGAAAACAAATTTCTTTACAACACAATCATAAATCACACCGCCTCTTTTAAGGTCGGCAACCGCAATTTTTACCGCAAATTCCATGCCTAAATTTTCAACCGAAAGATAGAGCGAAACCTCTGTGTTGCTTATGAAATAGCAATCTCTTTCGCTGTGTTTTCCGCTTGTTTTGCTCTGTTCGCTGTTATATTCAAAAACAGGCGTTCTTGCCCAGCCTGCACACATAACCTCTCCGTTTTCTTCAAAAACATTATGCTTTTCGGTTATCTCATGTTGCAAAACAATCCCTCCGTGTTCTCATTTTTAAAATTTTCCATAAAATCACACCATACAATATACACAAAATAATTATGCTTTTCAAGAATTATAACAAAACTGTAAATTTCGTTTTCTGCCGTCAACGGTATATGTACTAATTTTCGGATTTCATGAATAATCTGTAATAATATCATATACCTGTGAGGGCGGTTTTTATGAAGAAATTTGTCATTTCGCTTTTAATCTGTGTCTGTTTTCTGCTTTGTTCATGCAGTACCGATACATCGGGATATCAAAACGAACTTATCTGCACAGACTGGAGTGCAGAGCTTGACGGCGGCGGAAAGATAAGCCTTTCGTTTGACGGTGAAAATGCGTCCCTTATTATGATGAGCGGAAAAGACAAGGCGGAGCTTTGCGGAAAATATGTTGCCGATGATACAACGCTTGTCATATTTGTGCCGAAACTTTACCGAAACTACACCTTTGAATATATTCCCCACGGAAAAAAGCTTGATTTGTCATACAACGGTTCAAAAATCACGCTCAGCCGTGCCGATAACACGCAAAAAACCGAGTAAATCAGCCGTTCAATGTTTCTTATGTACATTTTGAGCGGAATACGCAGATTAACGAATAATTTTATTGATAAATAAAGTTGTGTGTGTTATAATGTTTTAAGCTATGTTATTATGCCATTTTTGGATTTTTTCGGAGGTATTGTTTTGGTAGTGTTTGGAATTGATCCCGGATATGCCATTGTAGGTTGGGGAGCAATCAATTTTCAATCGAATACATATAAAACTCTCGGTTACGGTGCAATTGAAACCGTTGCCGGAACTGATTTTAACAAACGGCTTGAGTACATCTATGACGAAACCTATGCTATTCTCAACAGATGTCGCCCCGACGCCCTTGCAATCGAAAAACTTTACTTTCAGACCAATCAGAAAACGGCTATCAATGTTGCTCAGGCAAGGGGAGTAACCCTGCTTGCGGCTCAAAAACTAAAAATACCAATCTTTGAGTACACTCCTCTTCAGGTCAAAACGGCTGTAACGGGATACGGAAAGGCTAAAAAACCACAGGTTATGGAAATGACCGCAAGGCTTTTAAAACTGAAAGAAATCCCGAAACCCGATGATACCTGTGACGCACTTGCAATTGCAATCTGTCACACACAGGCGGCAGGCTCACAGCTCAGAAGAGTAATGTACGGAAAGGGACTTTAAATATGCTTTATTCCGTAAGAGGAAAACTTATTGCTATAGAATCAAATGCGGCGGTAGTAGAGTGCGGCGGTGTCGGCTATATGTGCCAGACAACAATGAACACACTCAAAGCCGTAAAGCTTAACACAGAGGTAACGCTCTACACCTACCTTAATGTAAGGGAAGATGCGGTTGACCTTTTCGGCTTTGCAACAAAGGCAGAGCTTGAAACCTTTAAAAACCTCATCAGCGTAAGCGGTGTAGGTCCAAAGGCAGGACTTGCGGTTTTGTCGGAGCTCAGTCCCGAACAGGTTGCAATGGCGATTGCCTCCGATGACCTCAAAACAATTACAAGAGCACAGGGAATAGGCAAAAAAATTGCACAGAGAATTGTTCTTGAACTCAAGGACAAGCTTGCAAAAGCGGCTAAAGAGGACAGTTCCTTTGCACAGGCGGCTCAGAACAGCGTGAATGTTTCAACGGGAAATGTTCCGAAAGCAATCGAGGCACTCGGAGTTTTGGGTTATTCTCCTTCGGATGTTTCGCCCGTACTCGCAACACTCGACAGCGCCTTGCCTGTTGAACAGCTTATTTCGCTCACATTAAAACAGATGGGAAGACAGTAACATATGAGTAAAATGGAATTCTCGGATGAATTTGATTTTGAAAACAGAATAACCGATACTTCCGAAATTCCCGAAGATACGGCAGAGAGCGACAACCCTCTACGACCGAAAACACTTTCGGAATACATAGGACAGGAAAAGGCAAAGGAAAACCTCAAGGTTTTTATCGAGGCGGCAAAAATCAGAGGCGAAACCCTTGACCATGTACTGCTCTACGGCCCTCCGGGACTCGGCAAAACAACTCTTTCGGGAATCATTGCGAATGAACTCGGTGTGTCAATGAGAATAACCTCAGGCCCTGCAATTGAAAAGCCGGGCGACCTTGCGGCATTGCTTACCAACCTTAACGAGGGCGACGTGCTTTTTATTGACGAAATTCACAGGTTGAGCCGTTCCGTTGAAGAAATTCTTTACCCTTCAATGGAGGACTTTGCAATTGACATCATCACGGGTAAAGGTCAGATGGCGGCTTCGTATCATCTGCCGTTGCCAAAATTTACACTTGTCGGAGCAACCACAAGAGCAGGTCAGCTGACCGCTCCTTTGCGTGACCGTTTCGGTGTGGTGTTAAGACTTGAACTCTACACTCCCGAGGAGCTTGCACAGATTGTTGAAAGAAGTGCCGGAATCCTTGGAATAAAAATTGAGCATGACGGTGCGCTTGAAATTGCGTCCCGCTCAAGGGGAACACCACGAATTGCAAACCGACTTTTAAAGCGTGTGCGTGACTTTGCACAGGTTATGTCAAACGGCGTCATTACACTTGAAACCGCAAGGACAGCACTTGACAGACTCGAAATTGACGAACTCGGTCTTGACCGCAACGACAGAAGAATGCTTGAGGCAATCGTTCGTTTTTACAACGGCGGTCCTGTCGGACTTGAAACACTTGCGGCGGCAATCGGTGAAGAGGCTGTAACAATCGAGGATGTCTATGAACCGTATCTTTTGCAGATAGGTTTTGTCAGCAGAACACCGAGGGGCAGATGCATAACTGCCGAGGCTTGCAGACATCTCGGCTGTGAATTTCCTAAGGGCGTTGTAAATGCACAGCCTACACAGCCGACTCTCTTTGGTGACAGGGAGTCATAAATCAGTCACAATATGAGTGTATAATTCAACAGAGTGCAAGGTTCTTACTTGGGTTATACCGAAAATTTCAGTTTTGAAAATTTACAATCTACAAATTATTTAACGGAGGAATATATATAATGGGAAGATTATTCGGTACAGACGGTGCAAGAGGTGTTGCAAACACAGAGCTTACACCCGAACTTGCAATGAATATAGGCAGAGCGGCGGCAATGGTTCTTATCAGCGATGAGGTTGAACACCCCACAATTTTAATCGGTAAGGACACAAGACTTTCGGGCGATATGCTCGAGGGCGCACTTATCGCAGGACTTTGCTCGGTAGGTGCAAATGTTCACATTCTCGGGGTAGTTCCTACTCCTGCGGTTGCTTATCTTGTAGGTAAATACAATGCCGATGCAGGTATTATGATTTCCGCATCACACAACCCGTTTGAATTTAACGGTATCAAAATTTTCAGTTCTGACGGATGCAAGCTCCCCGATGCCCTCGAAAACAGAATTGAAGAAATCGTACTTGACCATGTTGTTCCGTATGCATCCGCAACAGATGAAAATATCGGCAGAGTAACATATGATACAGAGGCGGCTGATTTGTATATTGACCACCTTGTTTCGGCAGTTGACTGCGACTTTGAGGGTATGGAAATCGCACTTGACTGCTCAAACGGTTCTTCTTCAAGAACAGCCGAAAAGCTTTTCACAAAGCTTGGTGCAAAGGTTCATATGCTTTTTGACGAGCCTGACGGTGTGAACATCAACCGTGACTGCGGTTCAACTCATATGAGCAAATTGCAGAAGTATGTTCGTGAACATAAGCTTTCATGCGGTCTTGCATTTGACGGTGACGCCGACAGATGTCTTGCAGTTGACGAAAACGGAAGCCTTGTTGACGGCGATTACCTTATTGCAATCTGTGCAAATGATATGAAGCAGAGAGGCGTACTCAAAAAGAATGCCGTTGTCGGAACAATTATGACAAACATGGGCTTTAACAAATTCTGTGAAGAAAACGATATGCATTTTGTTTCAACAAAGGTTGGCGACAGATATGTTCTTGAGGCTATGATGCAGGAGGGCTACAACATCGGCGGCGAGCAGAGCGGTCACATCATTTTGCTTGACTACGCAACAACAGGCGACGGTCAGCTTTCAGGTGCAATGATTCTCAGCATTATGAAGAGAACAGGCGAAAAGCTCAGTCAGCTTGCAAAGATTATGGAGCGTTTGCCGCAGGTGCTCATTAATGTAAAGGTCAGCAGAGAGGGCAAGCTCTCATTCTATACAGACAGGGAAATCAAGGCTGAAATCGAAAGAGTTAGCGAAATCCTCGGTGACAGAGGCAGAATTCTTGTTCGTGTATCGGGAACAGAACCTCTCGTAAGAGTAATGCTCGAGGGCGAAAACCTCGAAGAAATTCAGAACCTTGCGGAAGAAGCCGCACAGGTAGTAAGGGAAAGACTTGCATAATGCGATTATCTGATAAATGGAAAGATTATGAACTTATAGATACCTCTGACGGGGAAAGACTTGAAAGATGGGGAGATATAATCCTTATCCGTCCCGATCCGCAGATTATCTGGTCAAGCGAAAAGAAAAATCCTCTTTGGTATTCGGCACATGCCCGTTACCACCGCTCAAATCGTGGCGGGGGAAGTTGGGAGCAGTACAAAAAAGTTCCCGACCGCTGGACTGTAAATTACGGCGACCTCGTTTTCAACATCAAGCCTATGGGATTCAAGCACACGGGTGTGTTTCCCGAACAGGCAGTTAACTGGGATTTTGCCGCAGAAAAAATTAAAAACGAAAACAGACCGCTTAAAATTCTCAACCTTTTTGGTTACACAGGCTGTGCCACTCTTGCGTGTATGAACGCAGGCGCAACCGTTTGCCATGTTGACGCATCAAAGGGCATGGTTCAGTGGGCAAAGGAAAATGCCGCATCAAGCGGTATTGCCGACAGACCTGTCCGTTGGCTCGTTGACGATTGCGTAAAATTTGTACAGCGTGAAATCCGCCGTGGCAACAGGTATGACGGAATTATTATGGATCCTCCGTCATACGGCAGAGGCCCGGGCGGTGAGGTCTGGAAACTTGAAGAACAGCTTTATTCACTCGTAACCCTGTGCAAACAGGTTCTCTCAGACAATCCGCTGTTTTTCATTCTCAATTCCTACACAACGGGACTTTCTCCCGCTGTAATGGAGTATTTGCTCGGAGTTCTTTTGCAGAAGGACTTCGGCGGAAAAGTATCAAGCGATGAAATAGGACTGAAGGTGAGCGACACGGGACTTGTATTGCCGTGCGGCTCAACCGCAATATGGGAGAAATAATAAATGAGCTTTATTTCACTTGACAACATCAGCTTTTCATATTCCGACATTGAAAGCGGTCAGCCGTACAAAAATGCGGTTGACGGTGTTTCTCTCAATATCGAAAAGGGTGAATTTGTTGCCCTTCTCGGTCACAACGGATGCGGAAAGTCAACTGTTGCAAAACATCTCAACGCAATGCTATTGCCGGATAAGGGCAAAGTGTATGTTGACGGAGATGACACATCAGATGAAAACAAGACATATGACATAAGAGAAAAAGTGGGACTTGTACTTCAAAATCCCGACAACCAGCTTGTTGCAAGCGTTGTTGAGGAAGATGTTGCTTTCGGCCCCGAAAACCTCGGAATACCGCCAAAGGAGATTAGACAGAGGGTTGACGATGCCCTCAAAGCCGTTGATATGTACGATTACCGTGAACACGCTCCGTTCAAGCTTTCGGGCGGTCAGAAACAGCGTATTGCAATTGCCGGAATTCTTGCAATGCAGCCGCAATGCATAGTCCTTGACGAACCCACGGCAATGCTTGACCCTAACGGCCGTGACGAGGTAATGACAACGCTTTTAAAACTCAACCGTGAAAAGAATATGACGGTTGTCCTCATCACACACTATATGGAAGAGGCAGTCCTTGCCGACAGAGTTGTCGTTATGGACGCAGGAAAAATCCTCACTCAGGGTACACCCGAAGATGTTTTTTCACAGGCGGAGCTGCTCAAAAAGCACCGTCTTGATGTTCCGCAGGCAACAGAGCTTGCATACAGACTTAGGGGGTGCGGAGTGAAATTTGACAAACTTCCTCTCAATGCAGAGCAATGTGTAAAAATGCTTGAGGAGGTGCTGTCATGAGCAAGGTGCTTGAACTGAAAAATTTAAGCTATGTTTACGGAACAGGCACTCCGTTTGAGAAAACCGCTGTCAATAATTTGAGCCTTTCAATTGAAAAAGGCGAGTTTATCGGCATTATGGGACACACTGGCTCGGGCAAGTCAACACTTGTTCAAATGCTCAACGGACTTATGAAACCAACTTCGGGACAGGTCCTTCTTGACGGTGAGGATATCTGGGCAAATCCCAAGGATATCAGAAAAATCCGTTTCAAAGTCGGAATGGTATTTCAGTATCCCGAATATCAGCTTTTTGAAGAAACCGTTGCCAAGGATATCGTATTCGGTCCTACGAATATGGGCAAGAGCGGTGCAGAGCTTGAAAAAGCGGTAAATGACGCCGCAAGATTTACCGGACTTAAAGATGAACTTCTTGAAAAATCTCCGTTCGACCTTTCGGGCGGTGAAAAGAGAAGGGCGGCAATTGCAGGTGTTATTGCAATGAATCCCGAGGTTCTCGTTCTTGACGAACCGACCGCAGGTCTTGATCCTATGGGCAGAGATGTGCTGTTGAGCCAGATTGTGCAGTATCACAAGGAACGCAAAAACACCGTTATCCTTGTATCCCACAGCATGGAAGATATTGCAAGGGTTGCCGATAAGATAATCGTTATGAACAAATCAAACCTCGTTATGTTTGATAAGACAAAAGAAGTTTTCTCAAAGGGACGAGAGCTTGAAAAAATAGGACTTCGAGTACCGCAGATAACAAAAATTATGCTTGAACTGCGTGAAAAAGGTTTTAATGTTCCCGAAGGAATACTTACTGTTGATGAGGCAATGGACTGTATTTCCTCACTGCTTGACAAGGAGGGTAAAATATGGTAAGAGATGTTGCGTTCGGTCAGTATTTTCCTGCGAACAGCGTAATCCACAAATGTGATCCCCGTGCAAAGCTGATTATGCTTGTCGGATTTCTCGTAATTATTTTCTGTACTTTTAATTATGCTTCGCTTGCGCTTGTTGTGCTTTTTACCGCACTTTTTGTTGCGGCAAGCAAGGTGCCTGCAAAGTTCTATTTCAAAAGCATGAAAGTAATTATATTTATTATAATAGTAACCTCAATTCTCAATGTGTTCTACGGTTCGGGTGATCCGCTTGTACAATGGGGAATTTTCAGAATTACCTTAAACGGCATTAACAGAGCAATTTTTGTTTCGGTAAGAATCATCTGTCTTATCCTTGCAAGCTCCTGTCTTACATTCACAACCTCTCCGACAGAGCTTACGGACGCAATCGAAAGACTGATGAAGCCGCTTGCAAAACTGCACTTTCCCGTTCACGAGATTGCAATGATGATGTCGCTTGCTTTAAGATTTGTTCCCACACTTCTTGAAGAAACCGACAAAATTACTCAGGCTCAAAAGGCACGAGGTGCCGATATGGAGTCGGGTAATATTATTCAGAGGGTAAAGGCGTTTATCCCTATTCTTATTCCGCTTTTTGTTTCGGCATTCAGAAGAGCCTATGAGCTTGCAACAGCTATGGAGTGCCGTTGCTACCGTGGCGGAACAGGAAGAACACGAATGAAAACTATTCATATGGCAAAGCGTGACTATGTATCTTTTGTAATGGTCGCACTTCTAATCGGCGGAGTGATTTTATGCAACATATTCCTGCCTGCGGCAGTTTAAGAAATCTTCTTCTCACAATTTCATATGACGGAAAAGAGTTCCACGGCTGGCAGATTCAGCAGAACGCAATGACGGTTCAGGAGGCTTTTCAAACTGCTCTTTCAAAGATTATCGGCGACGATTTTGATGTAAAGGGATGCAGTCGCACAGACAGCGGAGTTCACGCAAATATGTACTGCATCAGCCTTAAAACAGAGCATCCCATAAAGCCCGAAAGGCTCAAGGCGGCACTTAACCGCTGGCTGCCGCTAAGCATTGCGGTTCTTGACTGCAAAGAGGTTGCACCCGATTTTCACGCCCGCTATTCTTGCACAAGCAAGGAATATATCTACAAAATCTGGAACAGCGAGGTGCGAAATCCGTTTCTTGACGGATACGCACTTCATTACAGATACAAAATTGACGAAAATCTGCTCGACAAAGCCGCCCAGGCATATGTCGGCAGACACGATTTCACTTCCTTTTGCACGCTTGATAACCGTGAAAAAGGGGATATGACCAGAAATGTAAAAGCCTTTTCGGTAACCCGTGAGGGCGACCTTGTTACAATGAAGGTTGAGGCTGACGGCTTTTTGTACAATATGGTTCGTATTATGGTGGGAACACTTCTCAGGATTCAACAGGGTAAAATTGCTCCCGATGAAATTTCCTCCATTATAGAAAAGAAAAACAGAAAATATTCGGGTCCCACCGCACAGGCTTGCGGATTGTACCTGAATCGTGTGAATTATGAAAATGACAACAGTTCACAAAAAAGGAGTGAACGCTGATGTTTAAAAAATTTAAAGGACATTATTCAAAACGAAAGACACATAAAACCGACAGAGATGTAATGAGCTATGAGGATATGCCTCTTGACGATTATGAACAGGAAAAAACCGAAATGTCGCCGCAGGCTGTCAAGAAAATCGTACTCGGTGCGTGTATTGCCATTGCTGCAGGACTTATAGTTTTTGCCTTTGCAAACCGTGACAAGCTCACATGGGAAAACATCTCGAACTGGTGGACTTATGATGTACTCGGAAATGCAGGTCACGGCTATCCCGTTGACATTATCGGTTCCGAGGTTTCATCGGGCAACTTTGCAGTGTCACAGGGACATGCCGTGTATGCGTCGGACACCTCATTCGTAACCCTTACAAATTCGGGTACAGAGGTTGCACGACTTCAGCTTACACATTCAAATCCCGTAATGAAAAACAATGAAAACAGATTTCTCACATACGGAATCGGTAGTGCAAGCTATGAGATAAGCAGTTTTGACGAAACGCTTTACTCAGGCAATGCCGAAAATAAAATATACACAGGTGATGTTGCCTCAAACGGTACATACTGTCTTGTTACCGAGGACAACGGTTATCTTACAACGCTGTATGCCTACAGCAAAAATAATAACAGAATTTACAAATATTCTTTTTCTGAGTATTATATAACATCGGTAGCAATTAACAAGGACGGCTCCGGTTGCGTTGCCACAGGTGTGTCAAGTGATAAGGGTTCAGCGGTAACGGGCGTTTATGTGCTTGATTTTTCACAGGAAAAGCCTGTTTCGACCTACAAAATTTCGGGTGACAGCGTGCTTGATTGCAAGTATCTGACCTCAGATACGGCGGTTCTTGTGGGCTCACAGGCAAGCTATATTGTTAAAAAAGGTGAAAAGAATTACAAAACAGTAAGCTATGAGGACAAAACTCTTTCAAATTACTGCTTTAACACAGATACATCAACCTATACAATGGCTCTTTCAAGGAGCGGTGACGGAAGAAGTGTTGCTCTCATAAGCTATAACAGTAACGGCGAGGCACAGTACACAATAAATACCGAACACAAAGCCGATTCGCTTTCTGTCTACAAGGGTACGGTTGCAATCCTTGACGGAAATGTTGTTTACGGTTATAATCAAAATGGCGATTTGCTTTATTCGACAAATTCGGGAACCGGTTCAAAAAAGATTGTGCTTGCCTCGGACTACACCGCTTACATTCTAAGCGTAAATCAAATTAGGTTTATTGACCTTGACAGTGTATCGAGCGACGATACCGCTCAAACTTCAAAACAGGAGTAATAAATTTGGTTGCAGATATAATTATTATTGCCGTGTTTGCGCTTTTGTTTTTTATTGATTTCAAGCGTGGCATAGCAATTACAATTCTCAATGTTGCAGGTTTGGCTCTCACGGGCTTTCTTGCATATCACATTTCAAATTTTCTTGCATCGTGGGTTTATACGGCATTTGTTCAGCAGACCTTAACAACAAATCTGCAACAAATGATTGACACTCAGGGCATCAACTCAGCCATTGCAAACAGTTTTTCGGCTTTGCCAAACTGGGTTATGGGAATGCTCGGATTCTTCCTTTCAATTTTCGGATTGGATTCAAGTGTCTATACAAACGATTTTCAGGTTCCGAACTCTGCTGCGGCATCGGTGTCAACTTCGGTGGAAAATCTTATTCAGCCGGTTATCACAGGAATGTTCCGCTTGGTTATCGGTGCAGTTCTTTCAATAATTATCTTTATAATTATAAAAATTCTTGTAAAAAAACTTGCGAGAGTGTTTAAAATACCCGTGGTGAAACAGATTAATAAGCTTCTCGGCGGTGTGTTGGGACTTGCAGAGGCGGCAATCCTTGTATTTTTTGCCGTTAATATCTTTTCGGGAGTGCTTGAGTTTTCAAATCCCGAAATGCTTAATAACCCGATGATTTCGGGTGCTGTTTTTAAATTTTTCAGCGTTGCAGTCTGAATGAAGAAACAGGAGGGAACAGTAATGGAAAAAGAAAAAGATGTGTGGAGCTTTAAAACATCCGATTTGGTTACTATACCTAATATTATAACTTATGTAAGATTTGTGCTTATAATCCCGTTTGTATATTTTTTCCTTGCGGAACAGTATATATATGCGGCAATATGTATAGGTTTGTCGGGGCTTTCCGATTGCTTTGACGGAATGGCTGCCAGAAAACTCAATCAGGTAACTCCTCTCGGAAAAATCCTTGATCCCATTGCAGACAAGGTAACGCTTTTTGCGGTCGTTATCTGTATGGTGATTTATGTGCCTATTGTTCTTCCGATTCTTGTAACACTTCTGATCAAAGACCTTCTTATGCTCCTCGGCGGTGCAGATTTAATCAAAAAAAGACTCACTCCGCCTTCTGCAAACTGGTACGGAAAGGTCGGAACAATCATTTTCTACTTTTCTGTATGTCTTATCGTATTTCTCAAGGCCTTTTTTGCCTACGAAAATATGGTGCTTGATCTGATATTGCTTTCGGTTACAGCCGCATCCATGCTATACGCTTTGTATCGTTACGGCAAAATCTATTTTGCAATGATTAAGGAGTACAACGAATCACTTAAAAAGACAGCTGACATTAAAAATAAATAAATTCCGACAAATAAATATTGAATTATTTGTTAAACAGTTGTATAATTCTTATATTACCATGACAGCAAATGTGCAATTTGGTGTCCTAAAAAGGAGTATGCTATGCTTTGTACAAGATGCGGAAAACGGCCTGCGGTTGTTTTCGTTTCAAATAACAATTCCAAAGATGCCCCGACGGCAGGTTATTGCCTTACCTGTGCAAAAGAGCTTGGAATCAAGCCGGTTGAGGATCTTATCAGCAAAATGGGTATCTCGGACGAGGACCTTGAAAATGTTCAGGATCAGATGAACACCCTCATGAACAGTATGGGTGACGGCGATATGTCACAGCTTATGGAACAGCTTGGTGCGGATAACCTTGCCGAGCAGATGGGCGATTTTGCTAAAGACGGTGACGGCAGTGAGGATGATGACTTCTCTCACGGTGCACCTGCATTCCCTGCATTTTTCAACAGTATGTTCGGCGGACAGAACAACAATGCGACAAATCAGGATAATAATAAAAAGGGCAAAAAAGAGAAAAAAGAAAAGAACAGAAAGCACATCAATCTTTACTGTGAAGACCTCACACGCAAGGCGAGAGAGGGCAAAATCGACCGCATTGTCGGCAGAGACAGCGAGATTGAGCGTGTAATTCAGATTCTTTCAAGAAGAACAAAGAACAATCCTTGCCTTATCGGTGAACCAGGTGTAGGTAAAACCGCTATTGCAGAGGGGCTTGCTCTCCGCATTGCCGCAGGAAATGTTCCTCAAAGACTTAAAAACAAGGAAATTCAGCTTCTTGACCTCACATCACTTGTTGCAGGTACTCAGTTCAGAGGTCAGTTTGAAAGCAGAATCAAAGGACTTGTTTCCGAAATCAAGGAGAACGGCAACATAATTCTCTTTATTGATGAGGTTCACAGCCTTGTCGGCACAGGTGACAACGAGGGTACAATGAATGCCGCAAATATCCTCAAACCGGCTCTTTCAAGGGGCGAAGTTCAGGTCATCGGTGCTACAACATTCAACGAATACAGAAAATATATCGAAAAGGATTCTGCTCTTGAAAGAAGATTTCAGCCTGTAAAGGTCGGCGAGCCTACAATTGCTCAGTCAATTGATGTTATCGCAGGCGTAAAAGGCTATTATGAGGCACATCACCGTGTAATTGTTGATGATGATATCGTTCGCAAGACGGTTGTCCTTTCAGAAAGATACATAACAGACCGTTTTCTTCCCGACAAAGCAATCGACCTTCTTGATGAAAGCTGTGCCTGTGCTGCTCTCCGCAATAAAAGCATGGAGCGTCACGATAAGCTTGAGGACGAAAGACAGAAGCTTCTTATCAAAAAGGACGCTCTTACAAATGCCGATGAGGTAAACTATGAACAGCTTGCCGAGGTCAACACAAGCCTTGCAAGAATTGACAGCGACCTTAAAGAAATTGATCCCGAAACTCTCGTTTCAAAGGTTACAGAGGAGGATATCGCCAAGGTAATCGAACTCTGGACAGGCATCCCAGCATCAAGAATCAAGGAAAATGAGCTTTCAAAGCTTGCCGACCTTGAGAACGAGCTTAAAAAGAAAATTATCGGTCAGGACGAGGCTGTAAAGGCTCTTGCATCTGCAATCAGAAGAAGCAGAGTTCAGATTTCACCTCGCCGCAGACCTGCATCGTTCATCTTTGTAGGTCCTACAGGTGTCGGTAAAACAGAGCTTGTAAAGGTTCTCAGCAAGGAACTTTTCGATACCCCCGAGACTCTTATCAGACTTGATATGAGTGAATTTATGGAGAAACATTCGGTTTCTAAAATTATCGGTTCACCGCCCGGATATGTCGGTTACGATGAGGCAGGACAGGTAACGGAGAAAGTTCGCCGCAGACCTTATTCGGTTCTCCTCTTTGATGAAATCGAAAAGGCTCATCCCGATGTTCTCAATATTTTGCTCCAAATTCTTGACGAGGGCAGAGTTACAGACGCTCACGGCAGAACAGTAAACTTTGAAAATACTGTTATCATTATGACATCAAATGCCGGTTCTGCATCTAAGGACAGCGCATTAGGCTTTGGCAAGACTGAAGAAGATGCCTCAAAAGAAAAGGTTATGAAGGCACTTTCCGAGTTCCTCCGTCCTGAATTTATCGCAAGAGTTGATGAGGTTATTGTATTCAACAGCCTTAAAAAGGACGATTTTGTAAAGATTGCAGACCTTATGCTCTCTGAGTATGTACCGACTCTTGAGGAAAAGCACATCAAATTCACATTTGACGAAAAGGTTTGTCAGCTCCTTGCAGAAAAGTCATGCAACGGTGCAAGCGGTGCTCGTGACCTCAGAAATACAATTCGCAGAGAGGTTGAGGAGAAAATTGCAAACGCAATGATTGAGGCAGGTGCAGGCGGTGTTACTGCAATGCACCTTACAGCCGAAAACGGTGAGCCTGTTCTTCAGTCAATCTGATTTTTTACGGTAAAAGTTAACACATAAAATTTCCGCATATCGGGCAGTCATCACGATTGCCCGATTTTTTGTATGCAGTATAATTCTATTAAAGAACAATCATACACGGTGAGCCACCGTACCCTGTTCGTGTAGATAGTTTGTAATATCAAAAAACATATAATGTCCGAGCGGAAGTTTTTTTAAAATTGAAAGTTGAAAATTGAAAATGTAAAATTGTGGTCGGGCAGACAGTTTGCAAAATGCAAATCATTGTCGCCCGATTGTTTTTGTATATATAGAAGTTGCGTTTAAATGTATGGGCGGATATCATGCGCCCGCACGGCGAGCCGCCGTCCCCAATTCGTGCAGACAGTTTGTAAATATCAAAAAACATATTGCATCATTACTTTCGGGAGTCCAAAAAACGCTCATACGGTTGGATTACACAGACAATTGCAATGTTACGCTCGGGCATAATTTGTTTTGCATTATACAAACTGTCTACACGAGAGAAAAAACACAAGAGAAAAAACGGCTGTGTAGCATAATGTACACAGCCGTCTTTTGAAAATAAAATGAAAGAAAGATTAACCTTTTACAGCACCTGAAACAACACCCTCGATGATGTATTTCTGACATGCAAAGTAGAAAATAATAATCGGAACGATACTCAGAACGATAAGCGCCATAATAGCACTTGTGTCCGTATGACCGTAACTGCCGTTAAGATACTGAATATGAATCGGAATAGTTTTGTAATCCATATCAAGAATAAGATAGGGGAGAAGGTAGTCGTTCCAAATCCACATTGTTTCAAGGATTGCAACCGAAATAAAAGTAGGTTTCATAATCGGAAGAACAATACCGAAGAATGTTCTCAAAGGACCTGCTCCGTCAACATCTGCGGCTTCCTCAATTTCAACAGGAATTGATTTAACAAATCCCGAGAACATAAATACCGCAAGTCCTGCTCCGAATCCGAGGTATATAATCAAAATACCCCACGGAGTTGTAAGCTTGAGACTGTCGGCTGTCTTTGAGAGGGTAAACATTACCATCTGGAAAGGAATAACCATTGAGAAAATGCAGAAATAGTAGATGATTTTGCATATACGAGAATTTGAACGCTGCAAGTACCACGCACACATTGATGTGCAGAAAAGAATAAGCACAACACCGCCGATTGTAATGAAGAAGCTCCATACAATTGACTTCCAGAACGGATAGTTGCCGTGGAACATACCTGTCATATAGCTTTGAAAGCCCTGAAAACTGTCTGCATTCGGAAATTCAAAGATTGCACGGCTGATTGCCGCATTGCTCTTGAAGGAGTTCATCAGTACAATGAAAACGGGAGCAACATAGAATACTGACACAATAGAAAAGAGAATTGTTAAAATTTTCATTCCTACGGTTTGTTTTTTCTTTACAGGCCTATCCTTAGCCTTTGCTGCAACTTTTGCCATTACTGCTGAACCTCCTTTCTTCTTGTGAAGTAAAGCTGAATAAGGGCAATGATAACAACAATTACGAAGAAGATAACGCCCTCAGCCTGACCTACGCCACGAGAATTCTGGTTTGCATAGAATGTATTGTAAATATTGAGAGCCATCATTTCCGTCTGATAAACCATTGTACCGCTTCCCTGTGATACAATACCCGGAGCACCGCCTGTGAGGGCAAGGTTCTGGTCGAACAGCTTAAATGAGTTTGTAAGTGTAAGGAATGTGCAGATTGTGATGGAAGGCATCATCATCGGCAATGTTACATTTGTAAGCAACTGTTTTTTGCCTGCGCCGTCAATTTTAGCCGCCTCATAAAGATCATGAGGTACGCTCTGGAAACCTGCAATGTAAATAATCATCATATAACCTGCCTGTTGCCAGCACATAAGAATTACAAGTCCCCAGAAACCGTAGTTTGCGTTAAGCGCAAGGTTTGTTCCGTAATACTGAAGAATACCGTTAAAAATGTACTGCCAGATGTAGCCGAGAATGATACCGCCTACAAGGTTAGGAACAAAGAAAACAGTTCTGAATACATTTGAACCCCTGATTCCGAGCGTGAGTGCATACGCCACAAAAAACGCAATGAGGTTAATGAGTATAACCGATACTATAACAAACAGTACCGTAAACCAGAATGAATGTAAAAAGCCCTCATTCTGAAAGGCCTTGACATAGTTTCCGAACCCAATGAATACTGCGTCGCTTGTTGTTCTGAATTTACAGAATGAAAGGTAAATGCCGTTAAAGAACGGATATACAAAACCTATAAGGAAAGCAGCAAGAGTAGGAAGAACAAATATAAGAAAATAAATTTTTCTTTTAGGTTTTCTAAACATAATATTTTGCCTTTCCGTTCATAAAAAAGGGGGGCGGAATGCCGCCCCCCTACCGAACCTGTTAAATTAAAACAGAAATCTTACAATCAGCCGTTAGCCTTTGCATATTCTGTTTTCCAACCCTGTACAAATGCAGTCTTAACAGCATCCCAGTCGCCTGTGCCTGCTGCATACTGTGTAAGAGCTGTGCCAACACCGTTTTTCCAATCTTCACTTGGCATTGTTGTGAAGTTCCAGCTTACAGGAGTTTTGCCTGCTGCTGTGAGCTCGTTATCAGCCTTAACAAACACATTGGTTGCTTCCTTAGCATTCTTGAAAGGAATTACAAAGCCCATATCATCAGCAAGAGCAGATGTACCTGTTTTGTTTGTTACACACCAGTTCAAGAATTCAAGAGTAGCTGCCTGATCGTCAGCACTTGCCTTGTTGTTTACACACCAGTAGTTCTCTGAACCTGTGCAAAGACCCTGATTAGCTTCATCGCCTGCGCCGATGTAAATCGGGAGCATGCCGAGTTGGTCGTCCTTCATACCTGCCTTGGTAACTATTGAATATTCCCAGCTGCCGTTCTGGAAGAATACTGCTTCGCCTGATGTGAACTCAGTTTCAGCGTCTGTACCCTTCTTGCTTGCGAGGTCTGCAGGATCACATGTTGAATCTGTGATGTAGAGATCCCAGATGTTCTTATAGTTATCAAGGTATTTACCCTCGATAGCGTCTGTTGATTTGATGCCCTTATCCTTGTACTCAAAGTAGATAGGAAGGTTAGCAAGGTGAGTTTTGAATCTCCAGTCAGATGAAGAATCCATACCTGCTGATGTGAACGCACCCTTAACGCCGAGCTTATCCTTGTTCTTCTGGATTTCATCGGCAACAGTCTTTAACTTCTCAAAGCTGTTGATGTCCTCAATTTTCTTAACCGAAGCAAAGTCAGAATCGCAATACTTCTGGAGAAGAGTCTTGTTGTAGATAATGCCGTATGTTTCAATTACATAAGCAATACCGTAAACCTTGCCGTCCTCTTCAAGTGCATAATCCTTTGAAGTAAGCTGATTGTAAATTTCTGATGAGCTGAGGTCTGCACAATAGTCTTTCCAGTTAGCAAGACCTACAGGACCGTTAACCTGGAAGAGTGTAGGAGCGTTGTCCTTGTCCATCTCTGCTGTAAGTGTTGACTCATAAGTACCCTCGGCAGCTGTCTTAACAGTTACCTCAACACCTGTTTCGTCCGTGTACTTCTTAGCAAGAGCCTGCCAATCCTTGTCCTGCTCAGGCTTAAAGTTAAGATAGTAAACTTTACCGTTTTTTGCGTTGCCTGCTGCATTTTTTGAATCATCTTTTGATGAACCTGATGATGAAGAACCGCCGCAGCCTGCAAGAGCAGTAGCAGTCATCATACCTGCAACTGCAAGAGCTGCAGCTCTTTTGAGTGTTGATTTTTTCATAGCTTTCACCTTAATTAAAAATATTTATCCGCTAAACCCGGATATTGGCGAGAGAACAACATTCTGTGTTCTCTCTATTGCCACAATCATAACACACTATTTATGAAAATACAATAGATTTTTTTAAAAAATTTCTCTGTGATTAGTCAAAACGAAGGTATTGACCAAATGTAATTTCAAAATCAAACAAAAAACAACCGCATATTTTCTGAGTTTTTTGACTTATTTGTCAAATATGAAATATTAAAGCAACATTAAAGTTACAATATTGTAACCTGTCAAATATGGTCATTCTATTGAAAATGACAAGCGTTTTGTGCTAAGATTATGTCAAATTTGTTTTTTAAGAAGGTTAATTTAGCAATTATGAAAAATTTCAATCAATCATCACTTGCACGATTTTTCACCCGATTTCCTAAGCTGTTATTTGCGGGATTGATGTACTCAATTCCGTTTGCCGTATTTTCCGGAATATTCATTCTCATAAGCTTTCTGTCCGGATTCAACAATGTAATATTATGGAGCTTGGGTATAATTCCCGCAATGCCGTTCTATTCCGGACTTGTAATGGTAATCCGCAAAATTTCGGTTGAAAAAGAGGATGTAAATGTTTTCAAAACTTTTGTACAGGCATTTCGTGAAAATCTGAAAAAATCAATCTTCAACGGATTTGTCGCTTACCTCATAGTAGCATGTTCGTTTTTTGCAATTCTCTATTACGGAACACTTGCTCAGACAGACATCGTTTACGGCTCTGTCTTTACTATATATATAGTGTTCTCAATTGCAATGCTGATTATGCTGTTCTATGTACCCCTGCTAACAATTACCTATGACCTCAGACTCCGTGACATTTATAAAAATTCTCTCCTGTTGATTTTCGGTAAAATTCTCAGAAATATTGTAGCACTTGTGCTTGTCGTAATAGTTTCATTCGCAGTATTCCTCGCAGTAATCTATGCAAAGGGTGCAATGCTTGTTGTTGCAGTTGCTCTCTCGGTAATTTTCTACCCGATGATTGCAACCTATATAATAGTATCCGTAATCGCAAAAGGCGTGCAGGAGTCTGTCGGTTACTTTACAGGTGATAATGTGCAGTATGTCCTTACGGAAGAAGAAGTTCAGCGTGAAACCGAAGCAGTCGAAAACGCAAACTCCGATGATGACTACATCTTCGTCAACGGCAGAATGATTAAAAATCCGGCTAAAACGAATACGAAAGAGTAATTTTTAAAGCACTTTGCAGAATGCAGGGTGCTTTTGGTTTTATATGCATAATGTGTTAGGTATATATGTGTGATTGATGTGATTGCTGCTTTTTGACTGACATTTGACTAATATTTAAGCAATATTATGCGATATTTCGCAATATTTTACGGTAAAAATAAACAAATAAAAACCGCACCAAAGAGCCTGAAAACGGCTTTCTGATGCGGTTTTTGTTATGGAGCTGAAGAAGGGACTTGAACCCTCGACCTACTGATTACGAATCAGTTGCGCTACCAACTGCGCTACTCCAGCGTTTAATTTTTTGGTTGTTCGGCTGTAATAAAGCAAAAAATACAGAACGCAGAAATTGCATAAAAACATACACACCAACTTCCGCTACATGATTATACATCAAAAATTTAAAGATTTCAATACCAAATTTGAAAAAGAGGTTTACAAAAACCGGAAGAGAAGCATAAAAGTTTTACGAATCAATAATAATAGATGCAGATATAATTCATCAAAAAATTATTTATGAATACAAAATAATGCACAAAAATCATGCTGATTTTTGTTTAGTGAAGTGTTATCACATTTGTGGAATATTTTATTTAAAAGTATTATAATTGAATCGCAGTGTGCAAAGCGGAAATACTTTTATGTGATAGGATGTGCAGAAGATGCCCAAAAGAAAGTGCAGTAATATCGACGCTTCGGTAGGACTCAGAATGCGTTATTACAGAATTCAGTGCGGACTTACCCAACAGCAGGTTGCGGACGCATTAAAGATAAACAGAACAACTTATACAAAATATGAAACGGGAGTTTCCGAACCAAGCCACGAGCTTCTCGGAAAAATCGTTAAAATGTTCGGTATCGATTATAACGCAATTCTTGACAACAGAGATTATTTTGAAAGAAGAGTTGCCGACGGTGACATGACGCTCAATGTACTGACTCTTTCCGAAAGAGCAATCATTGCAAGATATCGCTCAATGTCTAAAGAAGATCAGAAGAAAATTTGTGAATATATAGATATGCTCTACAATGAAAAAGCAAAGAAGATTTTGTAAAAAACACTTTACTTTTGACTTTGATTGTGATAATATAAAACAGATGACCTTGTCTCGGAACAGGGAGTATGCCGTTTGTCGGATTTTCACAGCCCTGCCCTGAGATGTTGGCGACTATTTTTGAAAGGTGGAATTTTTAATGCTTAAAGAAGAAAAGCAGGCTATCATGGCTGAGTACGCAACTCACGAAGGCGACACAGGTTCTCCGGAGGTTCAGATTGCTCTTCTTACAAAGAGAATCAATGACCTTACCGAGCACCTCAAGGTTCACAAGAAGGATCACCACAGCAGAAGAGGTCTTCTCAAGATGGTTGGTCAGAGAAGAAGCCTTCTCGCTTACCTCACAAAGGTAGACATTGAGAGATATCGTTCTATCATTGCAAGACTCGGTATCCGTAAGTAATTTTTTAAGTACACAAGGGCAAGCGAAAGCTTGCCCTAAATTCGATTTTCTGCGGGATTTTTATTTGCTGTTTTTTAGCGGTAAAACGATTAAATAACATATGCTTTTGTGTGTTTGTCAGTTTTGTTTAATGGTTTTATTGCTAAATCGGCGTAAAATCCCGTTTGAATAAATTTGAACTTTATTTAAAATGTGAAACTTATGTTTCGGAAAGGATTTTACTAAAATGAATCGACTTATGACATTCGACAAATACAGAGTATTTGAAACAAAATTTGCTGGCAGACCTTTAAAGGTTGAAACAGGCAAGATGACACAGCTTGCAAACGGTGCGTGTCTTGTTCACTACGGCGACACAACAGTTCATGTTGCTGTTACAGCATCAGAAAAGCCAAGAGAGGGTGTTGATTTCTTCCCGCTTTCGGTTGACTATGAAGAAAAGATGTACGCAGTTGGCAAAATCCCCGGTTCTTACCTCAAGAGAGAGGGCAGACCTTCGGAAAAGGCTATCCTCACAAGCCGTGTAATCGACCGTCCTATCCGTCCTCTTTTTGACAAGAGCATGAGAAATGATGTTTCAATCGTTTGTACGGTAATGAGCGTTGATCCCGACTGTCAGCCTGAAATTGTTGCTATGATCGGTGCTTCAATCGCAATTTCAATTTCTGATGTTCCGTGGAACGGACCTATCTCGGGTTGTTCTGTAGGTATGATTGACGGTGAGTACATCATTAACCCGACAGAGGAACAGAGAAAGGTTTCTCAGATGGCAACAACAGTTGCCTCAACAAGCACAAGAATTGCTATGATCGAGGCAGGTGCTAACTGCGTATCTGATGACGATATGTACAACGCTATTATGGCAGGTCACGAGGCTAACCAGAAGATTATCAGCTTTATTGAGGAAATCAAGGCTGAAATCGGCAAGCCTAAGTTTGAGTTTGCAAGTCTTGAACCCGACCATGATATGTTTGAGGCAATCAAGGCATTTGCAGAAGAAGATGTTAAGGTTGCTCTTGATACAGATGATAAGAGAATTCGTGACGAAAGACTCAAGCCTATCTATGAGGCAGTTCATGCAAAATTTGACGAGATTTATCCCGAAAGCGAAGCCCTCATTGACGAGTGCCTTTATAAGACACAGAAGTTCATTGTTCGCCGTTGGTTACTCGATGAGCAGAAGCGTGTTGACGGCAGAGGAATGGACGATATCCGTCCTCTCGCATCAGAGGTTGGCGTAATTCCGAGAGTTCACGGTTCGGGTATGTTCACAAGAGGACAGACTCAGGTTCTCACAATCGCAACACTCGGTCCTGTTTCCGACAAACAGCTCCTTGACGGCATTGACGGTGAAACAGAAAAGAGATATATCCACCACTACAACTTCCCAAGCTACTCAGTCGGCGAAACAAAACCAAGCCGTGGTCCGGGCAGAAGAGAAATCGGTCACGGTGCTCTTGCAGAAAGAGCTCTCGTTCCTGTAATTCCTTCGGTAGAAGAATTCCCGTATGCACTTCGCCTTGTTTCGGAAGTTCTTTCTTCAAACGGTTCAACTTCACAGGGTTCAATCTGCGGTTCAACTCTTGCTCTTATGGACGCAGGTGTTCCGATTAAGGCTCCTGTTGCAGGTATCTCATGCGGTCTTATCACAGAGGGCGACCGTTGGATGACAATGGTTGATATTCAGGGTCTTGAGGACTTCTTCGGTGATATGGACTTTAAGGTAGCAGGTACACATGACGGTATCACAGCTATTCAGATGGACCTCAAAATCAGCGGTCTTACTCCCGAAATGGTTAAAGAGGCTCTTGCCAAGACTCACAAGGCTCGTAACTACATTCTTGATGAAGTAATGCTCAAGGCTATTGCAGAGCCGAGAGAAGAGCTTTCAAAGTACGCTCCCAAGATGTTCACAACAACAATTCCTGCTGACAAAATCAGCGAGGTTATCGGTAAGAGCGGTAAGGTTATCAAGGAAATTCAGGCTGAATGCGAAGTTAAGGTTGACATTGAGGAAGACGGCGAACTCGGACAGGTATTTGTTTCGGGTATTGATTCCGATAAGTGTAAGCGTGCAATCGAAATCATCAACACAATCGCTGTTGATCCTGAGCCTGGTGCAATGTACCTCGGTAAGGTTACCCGTATTATGGACTTCGGTGCTTTCGTTGAAATCGCTCCGGGTAAGGAAGGTCTTGTTCACATTTCTCAGCTTGATGTTAAGCGTACAGAGAATGTAACAGATGTTGTTAATGTAGGCGACATTATCCGTGTTAAGGTAATGGAAATTGACGATAAGGGCAGACTTAACCTCTCTCGTCGTCAGGTTCTTATTGATGTTGACGGTCTTGTTCCCGAAAACGACATTGACGCAGAAAGAGCAGCTCGTCCACGCAGACCTCACAATGACCGCAGAGGCGGCTTTAACAGAAACAACAGAAAGTAATTTTTGTAGTTTGAAATCTAATACTTTTTAATATTTATACAAACAGTCCCTTTCAATTTGCAAATGCATTGAAAGGGACTGTTTTGTTAATTGAAAATTGAAAGTGGAAAATTATGCTTTGATGGGTAAATGTCATACACTCAAAATATTAAAAACTAAAATAAAAAGCGGTAGTCAATGCCACCGCTAAATTAATGCAATTATTTAGTTTGCATATTTTGAAAGATTATCCCAATCAATATCGTCTTCGGAAACAAAGTCACCGTTTTCCGCTTCTGTAATATCTTTATACTCCTGTTCGGTAACTTTTGTGTAGTCAGGATCCCAAGCAAGTACGAGTTTCTTAATCAATTCGTAGGCAAGTTCCTTGTCACTGTCGGGAAGCATATCAATCATTTTAGCAATTTCAGCTGTTTTCGTACTCATATACGGCAACTCCTTTCATTTATAAATATCTCCACGAGAACCTATATCCATAATATATATTATTTCATAAGTACCGTCAAGTAACCTTTTAAAAATAATACGGTATTTACCGATTCTTAATCGTTGTCTGCCGTCATCAAATCCCTGCATTAATTTTATATCACCTTTAGGAGGATTAATTTTTAACCCCTCAATTCCAATTCTGATACGATTAACTGTTGCGTTATCGGATTTTGCAAGGAACTTGAGTGCAGCTTTTGAATACTTTACTTCCATAATAACAACCCGTTTGTATTTTTCTTTAACAATATTATATCATCGCTTTTCTTTTAAATCAATAGCAAAATAATTTCATATACAATCAGACACATGAACAAAATTTGCATAGTGTTTAAATTATCCTAATCATCTTGATTTCAACTTGATAACATAGTATAATTGACTTAACAAAAATTTCCGACAAATACGGACACAGATTTATAAAGGAGAGAATACAATGCAGGTTAAAATTTCCGATTCTATAAAATATATTGGCGTTGATGACAAGACAATCGACCTTTTTGAAAGTCAGTATCTTGTTCCCAACGGAATTTCTTACAACTCATATCTTATTGTTGACAAAAAGGTTGCAATTATGGATACGGTTGACAAGAGAAAAACTGACGAATGGCTTGAAAATCTTGACAGAGAGCTTAACGGCAGAACGCCCGATTATCTTGTAATCAGCCACCTTGAACCCGACCATGCGTCAAATATTAAGGTTGTTTCCGAGAAATATCCGTCAATGAAGCTTGTTGGTAATGCAAAGACTTTTTCAATGCTCCCACAGTTTTTTCCGGATTTTGATTTTGCCGATAAAACCGTTACAGTCAAAGAGGGTGACGAACTTGAACTCGGTTCGCACAAGCTTACATTCATAATGGCTCCCATGGTTCATTGGCCTGAGGTTATGGTTTCATATGAAAGCGCAGAAAAGGTTCTTTTCTCTGCGGACGGATTCGGCACATTCGGCGCACTTGACGCTCAGGAGGACGATTGGGCTTGCGAGGCAAGAAGATATTACTTCAATATCTGCGGTAAGTACGGTGTTCAGGTTCAGAATCTTCTCAAAAAAGCCGCAAAGCTTGATATTCGGAAAATCTGCCCGCTTCACGGTCCTGTACTTGACGAAAATCTTGGTTGGTACATCGGTCTTTACGATACATGGAGCAAATATGAGCCTGAAACCGACGGTGTGTTCATTGCATATTGTTCGGTTCACGGCAACACAGCCAAGGCAGCCGAAAAGCTTTGTGAAATCATCAAATCAAAAACCGACAAAAAGGTTTCGATTGCTGACCTTTCACGCACAGACCTTGCCGAGGATATTGAGGACGCATTCCGCTTCAGCAGAATGGTTGTTATCGCACCGAGCTATGACGGCGGCGTGTTCCCGATAATGAACGATTTCCTGCACCACCTTAAAATCAAGGGCTACAAGAACAGAAAGGTTGCTATGGTTGAAAACGGCTCTTGGGCTCCTTCGGCAGCAAAGACAATGAGAACATATCTTGAAGAAATGAAAAATGTTGAAATTTGTCCTACTGTTGTGACAATCCGTTCTGCTATGAAAGAAGAAAATATTCCTCAGCTTGAACAACTTGCTGATGAAATTCTTGGATAATATCATAATAAATTGATATAAATGCAATAATAAAAGGATATAAATATATATTTATAGCTTCAATAATTACACCTAAAAGATTGCGAATTTTGTTCTGCAAAGGTTGAGATTGTTATTTTTGTAACAATTAGATAAAAATTTCAAAGGATATTTTACATCAAAGATTTAATTCCGTTGCAAATGCAATTGAATTTAAAACTCTTTTGTTGTACAATAAAGTTAAAGTTGATGCCCACGGAATAAGCATTGAAACAGATTCGTTTTTAGGTAATTTGTTTTGGAGTTTTGAAATTAGTCGTGAAAAGTTCTTTCTTCTGCCTGTATTCAATGCTTATTTCGTTCATTTATATTGATATATTCCTTCTATAACCCAATATACCCCGAAAATGACCGACGCTTGTTGTCGGTCATTTCACTTTTCGGCGGGTTTCCATTTCGGCATAATTGTACATAGTTGTAATTCAACTAATTTCCCACAGTGAAAAAATTGTCAAATTCGGTAATTTTGCCTATAACAAAATTATGCAAAAAGTGGTATAATAATACTGCAGGAACTCAGTGTTTATCTGAGATTTAAGATGATGCGATTATACGGATGGTGAGAGTATGTACAGTATTGGTGAGGTTGTTCTTTACGGCTCAAACGGAGTTTGTGAGATTACCGAAATTACAACGAAAAAAATCGGAAAGGATTCTATTGAATACTATGTTTTAAAACCTGTTTGCTCGGATTCTTCAACGCTTTTTGTTCCGACTCAGAATGAAATGCTTGTGTCAAGAATGCGTGTTGTCCTTTCTTCGGATGAAATTAAAGATATTTTGTCACAGAAAACTGATAATGAAATATGGATTGACAATAAAGCCGAAAGATGTGAAAAAATCAAGGAGATTATTTCGGGCGGCGATTGTATGAAGCTTGTTGAGCTTATCAGGAGAATGCACTTCCACAGTAAGCTCCAGCTCAAAAAGGGCAGACGTCTTCACATTACTGACGAGCGTTTTCTCAAAGAAGCTGAAAAAATGGTTTGTGACGAGGTTTCGGTTGTTCTTCACATTGACCGTAACGATGTTCTTCCGCTTGTGCTTGCAGGCTGATTTTTTAAAAATATATAAAGGATACAGAGGATTAACCGGAGCATTCTTTGAATTGCTTTCAATGTTGTTCCTCTGTTTTTTTATTTTTGGTAATTCTAGGTTGTTTGCCTATTTACAAAATGTTGCATTTTGTAGTAGAATATAGGAATAATGATTTATGGAGCTATTTAATGAGAAATTTCAAAAAAACTTTATCATTTTTACTTTCAACGGTAATAATAGTTTCGTCAGTTGCAGGTGTCGGTACAACCGTTTTTGCCGCAACCGGTGAACACACATACAAAAACTTTAAATACAGAATTCTTGACGATAACACAGCCGAAATTTGCGGTTATACGGGCAAGGAGGCAGTCGTGACTGTTCCCGACAGCATTGATTCAAAGCCTGTAACCTCGATCGGCAGGACGGCTTTTTATTCAGGCAAAATCAAGGAAGTGACAATTCCCAACACAGTAAGAAGTATCAAATGGTGGGCTTTTTACGGTTGTGAAAGCCTTGAAAAAATCAACCTGAACTTTGGTTTGAAAACTGTAGGCTACGGTGCGTTTATGAATTGTAAAAATCTTAAATCCGTGAGCATTCCAATGTCCGTAACGCAGATTTGCGATGATTCGTTTGCGGTAAGCTGTTCAACCAAAAAGGGCGTTTTTGACACCTACAGTAAGCAGACAATAAGCACTCAGCAGTATTCAACCGATTCATCGTTCACTCTTGAAGGCTATTCGGGGACTGTTGCAGAAAAATATTGCAATGATAATTCGCTAAACTTTGTTTCGTCGGGCAATGTAATTTACGGCGATGTTAATAACAACGGAACTGTTGATGCAGCTGATGCAAAGCTTGCCAAAAGCCTTATCGACACTGTTCCGACCGAGGAAGAACTGACGGCTGCCGATGTTGATGATGACGGCAAAATCACAGAAAATGATGTTAATCTTATTTTGCAGGCTGTCGGCAACGAATTTTACGCACAGCTTTTTCCGTGTGCAAAGGCTCTGTATTCTGCTCCCGACTACCTTTCGGGCAGAACTATGTATTGTGACGGCGACAGCGTTGCCTACGGTTCGGGGACGAACACAATGGGAAATTCAACATATTCTTTCTGCAATTATGTTGCCGAAAAATATAATATGACAATGACTAACAAAGCTGTTCCCGGCACAACTCTTGCAATAAGAAAGGATTTTATCGGCACAGACCACAGAAGTATCCTTGAGCGTGTCCGTGAAATGAAAGGCAGTTACGATGTTATTCTGCTTGACGGCGGTTTTAATGACCTGTTCAAAAATGTTGAAATGGGTGCAATGACCGATATAAATAATAAATCGGGAAAATACAATGAATACACCACAGCAGGTGCGTTGGAAAGTATTTGCTATTTTCTTGACAAGAATTATAAAGACTCAATTAAGCTGTTCGTACTCTGTCACCATTGCTCAACAAGAACAAAACAGTCACAGTATTGGTCTTTAATAAAAAATATACTTGATAAGTGGGAAATTCCCTATGTTGACCTTTCGGAAGAAACAGAGCTTACCGATGATAATGAGGAAATTACAACACAGTATTTTAGATATAATGCAACAACCAAAAAAGGTGACGGGATTCACCCTCTTGCATATGCCAATATGAAGATATACGGTCCCATCGTTGCCGAAAAGCTTAACGAAACAGTACAGAGCAAGTCTGAACTTGTTTTGCCGAAAAGTGACATTTCTATGGGACTTTTTGAAAGTTACACCCTTAACAGCGAAATTACGGAGTTGAGTGGAGATATAGATGTCAGCTATTCAAGCAGTAACCCGTCAGTTGCCTCTGTTGATGAAAACGGCAATATTGTTGCCACGGGCATAGGCGATACGGTTATCACGATTTCGACATCTGACGGTAAAACAAAAAATGTGAATGTGAATGTAAAGTTTCTTGCAATGGCGGTTAGCTTTGGCAAAAATAAAATTTCACTTTCAGAGGGTAATTCAAGCTTGCTGAATCTTTCTGTAGCAGACGGTGAGGCGACCTGTTCAACAACCTATTCGTCAACAGATCCGACTGTTGCGTCTGTTGATGAGAACAGCGGAAAAATTACAGCCAACAAAACGGGCAAAACAACAGTATCATGTACCACGGCAAACGGTGTTACGGTAAGGTGCCTTGTTTATGTCACAAGCAGTACGCAGACTAAAATGCAGAAAGCGTAAGGCGTTTATGAAAATATTTAACAGAAAATTAAAAATAACTTCATCTGCTTTGCTTACATTATGCATGGTTTTTGTAATGACGGCTTGTGCCGAAAACAGCAGTCAGTCCGAAAAATCACAGCCTGCTGAGCAGACGACTGTTCAGCCGACAACAATGTCAGCCGAAGAAATTAATGACCGAAAGCTTGATAAATTCATATCCGATATGACGCTTGAAGAAAAGGTGGGGCAGATGTTTTTTGTACGCTGCCCCGATGAAGATGCTGTGCAACAGGTCAGCGAGTACAATATCGGCGGTTACATCCTGTTTGGCAGAGATTTTGACGGTAAAACCAAAGATGAAGTTGTTGACGATATTCACAGCTATCAGAACGAGGCGGATATTCCGCTTTTAATCGGCGTTGATGAGGAGGGCGGAACGGTTGTTCGTGTCAGCAGTAACCCAAACCTCCGTGAAACTCCGTTTCTTTCTCCAAAAGATACTTATGCAGACGGCGGTTGGGATGCTGTCAAGCAGGATGCAGAAGAAAAAGCGGATTTACTTCTTTCACTCGGAATCAATGTGAATCTGGCTCCCGTGTGCGATATGACCTCGGATGAATATGGCTTTATGTATGACCGTTCTTTCAGCTCGGATGTTGATATGGAAAACAGATATGTGCGAACCGTTGTTGAAACAAGCAAATCAAAAAAGCTCGGCACGGTTCTGAAGCATTTTCCCGGTTACGGCAATAACAGCGATACACACACGGGAATTGCACACGATGACCGTTACTATTCGGAATTTGAAAATACGGATTTTAAACCGTTTTATCAGGGAATTGAGTCCGGTGCCGACTGTATTCTTGTTTCACACAACATAGTTAATTGCATGGACAGCGAATATCCTGCGTCACTTTCACAAAAGGTGCATGATATTCTCAGAAATGAATTCAAATTTGACGGTGTAATTATGACCGATGACCTTATCATGGACGCAATCACGGATTTTACGGGGGATGAGGCGGCGGCAGTCACAGCGGCAAAATGCGGTAACGATTTGCTCTGTTGTTCATCTGTCGATACCCAATATCCCGCAGTTCTTGAGGCTGTTCAAAACGGTGAAATTTCCAAAGCTCAGGTTGACGCATCCGTAAAGCGAATTCTGAAATGGAAACAAAATCTCGGTATTTTCAACATTGACACCTATCAGAAAAAAGTCAAATCAACCGAACCAACGGATACCGTTGGAAGTGAGGAGTGAAAAGTTAATAGCTGTTAGGTGAGGTCGGGAAGATAGTTTGAATCGTTTATATCATATTTTGCCCGAGTATGCGACTGCAAAAATCCTTACGGTAAAACATAAACACCCCGAAGATTAGCTTCTTCGGGGTGTTCTGTTTGTAAATGAGTGTCAAAGTATATCGACATATTTCAACAGATGTGATATACTGATTGTGTTGTTGACTCTTTCCGGCAGGAAGGAGGTGACCCAATGGATCTTCTCATTTCATTTTTATTATCTATTGGAGCAAGTGTAGTTGCCTACTACATTTGCAAGTGGTTGGATAGATAATGCTTGAACAGCACAACCTAAGAAGAAACCCTCAAAGCTACCGACTTTGAGGGTTTCGTTTTGCCCAATGGACAACTCATTTCATTTTGCCTACAATTATTGTAGCACACATTTCTGTGCATTTCAAGTATATGCCGAAAAATTATTATTATTCCTGATTAGAATTATTTAACACTTTTACAAGCAAAGATTCAAAGCTTTTTTCAAAGTTTTCATCATCTTGTTTTGTACGCTTTTTCGGACCTTTAATGTGATGCTTGCCGTTTGACATTCTTGCCTTTTTTGCAAGGTGCCTGTCCATAAGCAGACCGCCTATGTTATCATCCGAGAAAATTTTTCCCGATTGATGAATACAGTACGCACCCTTTCCAAGCACAAGTGCCGCAACTCCATAATCCTGAGTTACCGCAATGTCGCCTCTTTTGCAAAGGTTGACAAGCGCCAAATCAACTGCGTCTGCACCTGCACCGATAATTTTTATCTCGCTGTAATCTGACTTTAGAACATGGTTTGTGTCACACAAAAGCACAACGGGAACATTGTGACTTTTTGCAATCCTTTCAACCGATTTTACAACAGGGCAGGCATCCGCATCAACAAGAACAGTTATACCGTTCATTATTTTTCCTCAATCTTAATTGAGTTGATAACAGGCTGATTTTTCTTTTCAACAGTACCGTTTGAATCTGTAACAGGTGTGTCCTTGCAGATTTTATCAACAATATCCATACCCTTTGTTACCTTGCCGAATGCAGCGTACTGACCGTCAAGATATGTGCTGTCAGCCTGAACAATAAAGAACTGTGAGCTTGCACTGTCGGGTTCATTTGAACGAGCCATTGAGATAACGCCTCTTGTATGTGAAAGGTTGTTTTCAACACCGTTCTGAGCAAATTCGCCCTTGATTGTTTTTTTACTGCCGCCTGTGCCGTCACCCTTTGGGTCACCGCCCTGAATCATAAAGCCGGTAATGATTCTGTGGAAAGTAAGACCGTCATAAAAACCGTCTTTTGCAAGGTCAACAAAGTTCTTGACTGTAATCGGAGCAAGCTCCTCATAAAGCTCAACTTCAATTTTACCGTAGTCTTTAACATCAATAGTAGCTGTGTAGCTTGATTTGTAGTCGGTTGTGTCTGTGCTTGCGGATGTTGTTTCTTCGTTTGAAACTGCAGAAGTTGCTTTTTCAGAAGAACTGCTCTCTGTGTCACCGCCGCAACCGCTCATTAAAAAGCATGTGCAGAGAATAATTGCGGCAACCATGATTGCCGAAATCTTTTTAATTTTTGTCATTTTCAAATTCCTTTCATAAATAAACTTAATTTATTTTAGCATTATTATGTCTGCAAATCAACCTGAATTGACACAAAAATATAAATGTGTTAAAATTTTTTGTATGTGAAATACCGACAAAAGGGGAATGTGGCTTGAAAAATAATGAAATAACCGATATTACTTCAAAACGCAGATTGTTTGAGCTTAATCTCGGTGATGTTCGGAAGTATCGTGACCTTGTTATACTGTTCGTAAAGCGTGATTTTAAAAATTCCTACAAGCAAACCGTACTCGGACCGTTGTGGATAATAATAAAGCCGTTCCTTTCAACATTTGTTTTTACCGTAATTTTCGGTATGATTGCCAATATCTCAACTGACGGAATGCCTCAATTCCTGTTTTTTATGGCAGGCAATATTTTGTGGTCATTTTTTTCAAGCTGTCTTAACGGCAGTTCATCAACCTTTATCGGCAACGCAAGGCTGTTTGGCAAGGTGTATTTTCCAAGGCTCGTAATGCCGTGCGCAAACATAATTTACAACACAATCGGTTTTTTGATTAACTTTGTAATGTTCTTTATACTTGTTCTTATATATATGTTTACGGGTTCAAATGTTCACCCGAATTTATGCGCATTGCTTATGCCTTTGATTCTGCTTTCTTCGGCACTTTTAGGCACAGGCTGCGGACTGATTGTTTCGTCTGTAACAACAAAATACCGTGACCTCTGTGTGCTTGTTTCATTCGGAGTAACATTGTGGATGTATATTACTCCTGTTGTTTATCCTGTTTCTCAGGTGTCGGATTCATTCCGTCCGCTTGCACTCTTAAATCCTGTTGCTCCGCTAATTGAAACATTCCGTTACGGATTCTTAGGCAGCGGAACATTTCCGTGGCAATATCTCATATTGAGCTTTGCTGTTACGGCAGTCGTTCTTCTGTTCGGAATAATCGTCTTTAATAGGGTAGAAAAGAATTTTATAGATACGGTATGATGTCATGACTGAAATGAATGAAAATTGCGTAATAAAAATTGAAAATCTTTCAAAAGAATACCGACTCGGTGCAATCGGTTCGGGAACTCTCCGTCATGATTTGCAGAGTTGGTATGCAAAAAAAAGAGGTAAAGAAGATCCGAATCAGAGAATCGGTGCCAAACAATATACGAAAGGCGACACATTTTTAGCACTTGACGGTGTGAACCTTGAGGTAAACCGTGGAGAACGCATAGGAATTATAGGCGCTAACGGTGCAGGCAAGTCAACTCTGTTAAAGGTTTTATGCAGAATTACCTCTCCGACAGACGGCAGAGTGCGTTTCAGGGGACGAATTGCCAGTATGCTTGAGGTCGGAACAGGCTTTCACGCTGAGCTTACCGGCAGGGAAAACATCTACCTTAACGGTGCAATCCTCGGAATGACAAAGAAAGAGGTCACTTCAAAAATAGACAGTATTATTGAATTTTCAGAGTGCGAAAAGTTCATTGACACGCCCGTAAAGCGTTATTCATCGGGTATGTTCGTAAAGCTTGCGTTTGCTGTTGCGGCACACCTTGATGCAGAAATCATGATTATGGACGAGGTGCTTGCTGTCGGAGATATGCACTTTCAGAAAAAGTGTATCGGAAAAATGCGTGACCTTGCAACCGAGGAGGACAGAACTGTCCTCTATGTTTCACACAATATGAATACTATTCGTGACCTTTGCGACAGGTGCATAGTTCTTGACCACGGCAAAATTGTTTTTGACGGCGATGTTGAAGACGCTGTAAAAATCTATCTCGGAAGTGCAAACGAAAATTTCCGTGCCATTGAATATGTCGGAAACGAACACAAGCATCATGCCGACAGAAACGACCTTTGTCTGCAATTTGCCGGATATAACGGCAAAGAGGATAATATTTTCTATGATGACGAGCAGATTTTGCTTGAACTCACATGGAAAAACAAGGCTGATATTGAAAATCTTTGTATGCGTGTTGAAGTGAGCGATTACCGAAGATATCCCGTTACCGCATTTGTGGTTGAAAATTTCTATTCGGGAAAAAAGGGCGAAACCCACACGGCAAAATTGAAAATAGACATATCAAAAATTGTCCGTGGCGGATACTATACACGCTATGTTTTCTACAGCCGAAAGAACGATGCTGCCCCCTTTGAAACCTTAGAGGTTGCAGACGGTTTGACTTTCAGAAGAAGAAAACCCGATAAATACCAAAACACCTGGCAAAAAGCCTGGGGCAGTATTGAGATGAATGATATTGAAGTTGTATAAAAACAAATTGAAATTTGCGGTTTGGCAAGCGGTTAATATTAAAAGAAATATGTGTTCCGAATGTTGTGAACATCTAATTGAAATGTAATGAAAGAAACAATATGAGCGAAAGATCTGATTATTTTTAAACGTATATTTTGATGAATAACAAAAGGTCAGCACATAATCGTGTTGACCTTTATCCTTTGTCAAAATTAAATTACGGCTCGACAAACGGCATATTAAAATACTCGGCAACTGATTTTGCAAGATTTCTGCCGATTGCATTAATGTTGTCCCTAATCCATTGAGCTTCTTCGGGGTTGTCGTGATATGCAACCTCAATCAATGCCGACGGTGATTTTGTCCGTCTGACTTCCGCAAGTGAGGTGGTGGGGATTATGTCAACATCGTTCGGTTCGGGATAAATATCCTTGTAATTCTTTTGCAGAATTTCAGCAAAACGCTTGCCGTTACTGCTTGTCGGATAGTAATAAATATCTGCACCCGTGTATCTGCCTGCCGAACCCTCGGGAGCGGCATTGCTGTGAATTGCAAGGTGCAAATCATGATTGCCCTTGTTTGAATCTGCAATTGCCTGACTCAGCGTCATATCTGGATCGTTTCGCTTGAAATCTATTCCGCTTGCCCTCAAATAAGGCTCCATGGCGTCTGCAATAAGATTCATATAATATTCTTCATTTCCTCCGTCAATATAAGGGTTGTACTCCTGCAATGACGGTGAAAGATAAACTGACGGCATAAAATCTCTCCTAAAATTAATCTCTTATCATTTTATTCGCAAAACCCGTGCCGTTGACAAATAATTTTCTTTTCAAAATTCAATTTGTATTGTATAATGATTACATATGATTTTGGTGAAAATGTTTGCAAGTGTATGATATCACAATTATTGTGTGTGAGCAGGTTGTAACCGTAGGCAGAATGTCAAGCGTAGGGGTGAATATTGTTCTTTTAAAGAACTATTATTTAATGCAAAAACTTGCTTAATTACTTTATGAAATTATGAAACGGAGAAATTATTATGACTGATGAAATGAGAGCAAAAGTTGAGAAAGTTATGAAAAATCTTGAACGCAACAAGATGAAACCTTATTTTTGCGAAAACAGGGAAGAGGCTCAGGCACTTGTAAAAACACTCATTAAAAAGGGCGAAACAATTTCATGCGGAGGTTCAAAAACTCTCGACGAAACGGGAATTTATCAGATAATTAATTCACCCGATTACAATTTTCTTGACCGTTCCGCACCCGGAATGACTCGTCCCGAGGTTGAAGAGGTTTACCGTCAGACTTTCAGGGCAGACACATTTTTTATGAGCACAAACGCTCTTACCGAAAACGGAGAGCTTTATAATGTTGACGGCAACTCAAACCGTGTTGCCGCACTTCTTTACGGTCCGAAAAGCGTTATCGTTGTATGCGGTATCAACAAAATTGTAAAGAATATTGACGAGGCAATCAAGAGAGTTAAAACAATTGCCGCTCCGCAGAATACAATCAGACTCGGCATTGAAACCCCCTGCGGAAAAACAGGCGAATGTGTTTCATTGAGAAAAGAAAATCCCGAGCTCTGTGACGGTTGTCACGGTGATACAAGAATATGCTGTAACTATGTGGTATCCGCTCAGCAAAGACATGTTGACAGAATCAAGGTTATTATCATCGGCGAAGAATACGGCTATTAATTCCTATAAAGAAAAAAGCCGCATCAAAAGACACGGCTTGGGAGAACTTCAGAATGTAATCATCTGCAATTGTTCTGACTTTTGTTCTGGCTGTTCTGCTGATTTTTATTCTGATTGTTGTTCTGATTCTTATTCTGGCTGTTCTGCTCGTTCTTGTTCTGATTGTTGTTCCGATTCTGATTGAAATTCATTTCAACACCTCCTTTACAAAACTATTATTAACCCGAAAAGGCTTGTTTATTCATGAATGATTTTTTATTGCGAATGAAATCACTTCTGGGTGATGAATTTGACAAATTTTTAAAATTTTACAACAGCGACGATTTCATAAAGGGACTTCGTGTCAACACCTTAAAATGTTTGCCCGAAAAGCTTTGTTTACTTCTTGATTTTGAACTGAAAAAAACTCCGTTTTGCGATGAGGGCTTCTATATTCCGTCCGATGTTAAGTCAATCGGCAACAATCCTCTGCACCATGCAGGAGCGTTCTATGTTCAGGAACCGTCTGCAACTTCGGCAGTTACAATGCTTGATGTTCATGAGGGCGATTATGTCCTTGATTTGTGTGCCGCTCCGGGCGGAAAAAGTACGCAAATCGGCGCTAAACTTAACGGAACAGGACTTTTGTGGAGCAATGAAATTGTAAGAAACAGAGCGAATATTCTTTTATCGAATATTGAGCGAATGGGAATTTCAAACGCAGTTGTATCAAACTGCCGTCCCGATGAGCTTTGCAAAAGGCTTGAAAACCGTTTTGACAGGATTCTCGTTGACGCACCCTGCAGCGGTGAGGGAATGTTCCGCAAGAATGATGCGGAGCGTGAATGGAGCATTGAGCATGTAAAGAGTTGTGCCGCCCGTCAGCTTTTGATTCTTAACAGTGCAAAGGATGCCCTGAAAAACGGCGGATATATGGTTTATTCAACCTGTACTTTTTCAAAGGAAGAAAACGAGGGCGTAATTTCTCGGTTCCTTGCAGAAAATCCCGATTTTGAACTTGTTGATTCGGGCGTAACATTTGGCAGACCTACGCTTGATTATGCGAGAAGAATTTTCCCGATGGACGGCGGAGAAGGACATTTTGCCGCCAAGCTTCACAAAAAGGGCGAGCCGTATTTTAATTATAATATTACTAAAAAGAATAATAAAATTGACTCGAAAATTTTTGATTTTTATGACAGTATTTTTATCGACAGACCGTTCGGTGAAAATATTGAGGTTATAAAGGATAAAATTATAGTTCTTCCACAGAATTATAATTTTGATGTAAAAGGCTTGCAGATTCTCCGTGCGGGAGTTATTCTCGGCGAAATTGTCAAGAACAGAATCGAACCGCATCACAGTGCATTTACGGCAGCTAAAAAGGAAAACTGTAAATCCGCAGTTGATTTTGATGTGAACAGTAAAGAAATTGCAGCGTATCTTCACGGTGAGGAAATTGCCGTGCCACAGGATGTCAAGGGCTATACGGCTGTCTGCGTAAACGGAATCACAACAGGCTTTGGCAAAGCGTCAAATTCAAGACTGAAAAATAAATATCCGAAAGGGCTTCGCATATTAAGATGAAAAAATTATCAGATATAGGTACAATCAAAGATATACTTTCAAGACACGGCTTTACTTTTTCAAAGTCACTCGGTCAGAATTTCCTTATAAACCCGTCAGTTTGTCCGAGAATGGCAGAGCTTTCGGGTGCCGGAGAGGGAGTTGGCGTAATTGAAGTCGGTCCCGGAATAGGGGTTCTCACAACAGAGCTATGCTCACTTGCCGACAAGGTTGTAGCGGTTGAGCTTGACAAGCGACTTCTTCCTGTTCTTGAAGAAACACTCTCCGAACACGACAATGTTAAAGTTGTAAACGATGATATTCTTAAAATTGACTTGCATAAGCTGATTGAAGAAGAATTTCAGGGTATGGATGTTGTTGTGTGCGCAAATCTTCCGTACTACATCACATCTCCCGTAATTATGAAATTGCTTGAGGACAGACTGCCGATTTGTGCAATCACGGTTATGGTTCAAAAAGAGGCGGCTCAGCGAATTTGTGCTGAGGTGGGTTCTCGTGCAAGCGGTGCGGTAACGGTATCGGTCAACTATTACGCAGAACCCGAAATGCTGTTTTCGGTTAGTGCCGGCTCGTTTATGCCTGCTCCAAAGGTTGATTCGGCTGTTTTAAGACTTAACATTCTCAAAGAACCGCCCGTGAAGGTTGATGACGAAAAGAAGTTTTTTAAGGTTGTAAAAGCCGCCTTTTCACAGCGAAGAAAAACACTTTCAAATTCTCTTGCATCCGGACTTTCTTTGCCAAAGGCAGAGGTCAACGCAATTCTTGAAAATTCCTCCGTTCCTCTAAATGCAAGGGCGGAACAGCTTAAACTTGAAGATTTTGCAAACATTGCAAACAATCTTGGTGATTGATTATGAAAAGAAAAATGAACGGTCTTTACAAAACCGCTTTTATATTAATGCTTGTTGCCGCAGTGCTTTTCATTGTTGCAACAATTGTTGCATATGCTCTTGAACGCCCGTATTTCTCCGCAGCCTTTTCATGCAGCGGTGCTTTTCTTGCATTTTTGGGCATAATATTTGCAACCTGCAGTAAACCCAAAAAACGCAAAAGACACCTTGTCACAGATGAAATTGTTGCCGAAAATGATGATATCAACAAAATTTCGGAAAATTCTGTTGACAATGAGGAATAAATTTGATAGAATGGTTGCAGATAAAGGGGAGTAGTTCGCAGATAATCTGTGATATTAATCGTCAGTACATACCGTTTTCGGTATCGGTTATATCTTAAAGGACAAGACTTTTATTGTAGGGTGAGTTGCACCTTGCAATAAAGGTCTTTTTTATTTGTCTTTTTCAGTCTGTCTGTATTCTGCAATCCGAACGGAGGAGAAAATTATGAAAAATTGGTATCAGTTGACCGAGAGCGAAACTCTTGACAAGCTCGGTGTCACAAGCGAAGGACTTTCGTCACAACAGGCTGACAGCCTTCTTGAAAAACACGGAAAAAATGTGCTTGAAGAAAGCAAAAAGAAATCTGTTTTTCAGGTGTTTTTAAGTCAGTTTGCCGACCTTATGGTAATAATCCTTATAATTGCGGCAATTGTTTCAATGTTTTCGGGAAGTGTTGAAAGCACAATCGTAATTTTTGCGGTAATCACAATCAACGCTATTCTCGGCACGGTTCAGCATGTCAAGGCAGAAAAGTCACTTGAAAGCCTTAAATCGCTTTCGTCACCCTCTGCAAAGGTAATCCGTGACGGAAGAAAAATTGAAATTGATTCAGAAAACATCGTTCCCGGCGACATTGTTGTGCTTGAGGCAGGCGACCTTGTTGTTGCAGACGGAAGAATAATAAATAACTATTCTTTACAGGTTAATGAGAGCTCGCTCACGGGTGAATCTACAAATATTGACAAAAGTGTGGAGGCAATTGAAAAGGAAGTTCCGCTTGCCGACCGCACTGATATGGTCTTTTCGGGCAGCCTTGTAACATACGGCAGAGCAATTGTCGTTGTTACGGAAACAGGCATGAACACAGAAATCGGTAAAATTGCTACACTTATGAATCAGGCAAAGAGCAAGAAAACTCCCCTCCAGCTCAGCCTTGATAAATTTTCGAGCAGACTTGCCGTTATTATTATGGCAATCTGTGTAGTAGTTTTCGGCTTGAGTATGTTCAACGGAATGTCGGTTCTTAACTCTCTTATGTTTGCCGTTGCACTTGCAGTAGCCGCAATCCCTGAGGCACTCGGCTCAATCGTTACAATTGTTCAGGCAATGGGTACGCAAAAAATGGCAAAAGAAAATGCAGTTATCAAGGATTTGAAAGCTGTTGAAAGCCTCGGTTGTGTGTCTGTAATCTGCTCCGATAAGACGGGTACGCTCACACAAAACAAAATGACTGTTCAGAAAATCTATGTGAACGGCGAAAGTATTCTTGAGGATCAGCTTGACCTTAATATTGAAAGCCACCGTCATCTCCTTTACGATATGGTTCTAAACAACGATTCGAGTATCGTTGACGGAAAGGGAATAGGCGACCCGACCGAGTACGCTTTGCTTGAAACATTTCAGCATATCGGACTTGACGAAAATGTGCTTAGGGATGTTCTTACAAGGGTTGAGGAGGTTCCGTTTGATTCCGACAGAAAGATGATGAGCACAAAGTACAAAATGCACGGTGTAAATCATATTCTCACAAAGGGTGCGCTTGATTCAATTCTTGACCGTTGTGTAAGTATCGCAACAAAAGACGGTATTCGTCCGATTACAGATGAAGATAAGGCTGAGATTTCAAGAGTTAACCGTGAATATTCCGAACAGGGACTCCGTGTTCTCACCTTTGCATATAAGGAATCTGATGAGGCTCTCACGGTTGACACAGAGAAGGATTATACATTTATCGGACTTGTTTCAATGATAGATCCTCCGAGAGAGGAGTCAAAACAGGCTGTTGCCGATGCAATCCGTGCAGGAATCAAGCCTGTTATGATTACGGGCGACCACAAAATCACAGCAAGTGCAATCGCAAAGCAGATTGGTATTTTCAATGACGGCGACATCGCAGTTACAGGTCTTGAGCTTGACGCAATGAGCGATAAGGAGCTTGACGAAAAAATTGAGAAAATTTCTGTTTATGCACGAGTTTCTCCCGAAAACAAAATCAGAATCGTTGAGGCTTGGCAAAGAAAAGGCAACATTGTTTCCATGACAGGTGACGGTGTAAACGACGCACCCGCTCTCAAAAAAGCGGATATCGGTGTTGCAATGGGTATCACAGGTACCGAAGTTTCAAAAGACGCCGCATCTATGATTCTTCAGGATGATAACTTTGCTACAATTATCAAGGCGGTTGCAAACGGCCGAAATGTTTACCGCAACATTAAAAATGCAATTCTTTTCTTGCTTTCGGGTAATATGGCAGGCATTTTTGCCGTGTTGTTCTGTTCAATTATGGCTCTGCCCGTACCGTTTGAGGCGGTTCACCTTCTGTTTATCAACCTTCTTACAGACTCACTTCCCGCAATTGCAATCGGTATGGAGAAGCCCGAAAAAGATTTGCTCAGACAGAAACCCCGTGATCCGAAACAGGGAATCCTTACAAAAAGCTTTTCTGCACTTATGCTCGGACAGGGTGCTTTGATTGCCGTTGTAACGCTCATTTCATTCTATATCGGACTTCAGACAAGTCCTGCCGTTGCAAGCACAATGGCATTTGCAACACTCACGCTTGCAAGACTGTTCCACGGCTTTAATTGCAGAAGTACACATTCAATCTTTAAACTCGGACTTTTTTCAAATACGGCAAGCATAGGCGCTTTCTTTATCGGAACATTACTACTCGCATTTGTATTGTTTGTTCCGTTTATGCAGCCGCTTTTCAGCGTTACCGCACTCACAGGCGCACAGGCAGGCTTTATAGCCCTCCTTGCATTCATCCCGACATTTATAATTCAGTTTGTAAAAGTTATTGTTGAAAATGTGAGAAAGTAATAAATAATCAAACTCGGTCATAATCTTTGAATAATTATGACCGAGAATTATTTATTTTGAATTATTTTGATTGAAATTACAAAAATTCCTTGACAAAGTTTGACAGATTTCTTATAATTAAACCATAATATAATGTTTCACAGGGTATTACAGGATATATAAAAAATAAGGTTAAGAAGGGTGACAGAAATTATGAACATTTGGCACGACATTTCTCCGAAGAGAATTACAAAGGACAAGTTTTATGCAGTAATCGAAATTTCAAAGGGCGGCAAAAACAAGTATGAGCTTGACAAAGAAACAGGTATGCTCAAGCTTGACCGTGTGCTTTTTACATCAACTCACTATCCTGCCAACTACGGTTTTATTCCGAGAACCTTTGCAGATGACGGCGATCCGCTTGATGTTCTTGTTTTGTGCAGTGAAACAATTCAGCCGATGACGCTCGTTGAATGCAAGCCTATCGGCGTTCTCAATATGGTTGATAACGACAGCTGTGACGAAAAAATTATTGCAGTTCCCGTTAACGATCCCAACTACAATTGCTACAGCGACATCAGCGAACTTCCAAAACACTATTTTGAAGAAATTCAGCACTTTTTCCAGGTTTACAAAACACTTGAGGCTGACAAGGTTACTTCGGTAACCGAAACTGACGGTGTTGACAAGGCAAAGGAAATCATTGAAAAGGCTATCACAAGCTATATTCGTGATTTTCAGATGGCGTAAATTTATAAAGACTGCAAAACTAAAAGCTTTACCAAAAAACGGTAAAGCTTTTTCTTTTGAATGTGTAATTTAATTCTAAAAAGGAATATTAACAAAATTCATTCCTGTATAATAAAAATACGGCGGATTAAAGTTTAAAATCCTTTGCCGAAAAATCAGTCTTAAAAACCGTGACATTCGGCATACGCAACAATGGGTCATACTTGAATGATCTGCATTTTCCGTCCTTGACCTGCTTTGACTTTTTGCAGAACATAATATCGTTTTCAATTCCGTTGTATTCGCAATATGAACAGTTGACAGGAATATTCTTGCCAAACAAACTTTTTTTCATAATCAACACCTCTGAATGAATATAGTATATCATTAACTCAGCCGTGTTTCAAGCATAATATTTTGTCGGAAAATATTGATAAAGCAATTAATCGGTTAAAAATAATCTTATTATAAAATATGGAAGGAATACTTATGAAATTTTTTTCAAAAACAATGAAGCTCAACAACATTGATACGGTTCCGTATCTTACATATAATTCTTTATCAGAAATTAATTTTATCAATCACGCATTCACAACCCGACTCGGCGGTGTGTCAACGGGTGAATTTACATCAATGAATATGGCATTCAACAGAGGTGACAATCCCGACAGCGTAACCGAAAATTACAAAAGATTCTGCAAAAGTGCAGGCTTTGACTATGAAAGTCTTGTAGCCTCGGCACAGGATCACCACACGGTTGTAAGAGCCGTAACATTTGCCGAAAAGGGCATAGGCATCTACAAGCCCCGTGATATGGAGAGCGTTGACGCCTTGATTACAAATGAAAAGGGAGTAACCCTTGTAACCTACTATGCCGACTGTACACCGCTGTTTTTTGTTGATACAAAGAATAAGGCAATCGGACTTGCCCATGCCGGCTGGAGAGGAACTGTCGGCAGAATAGGGGAAAAGGTTGTTGAGAAAATGACTGAGCTTTACGGCACAAACCCTGCCGATATCAAAGCCGCAATCGGTCCGGCGATTTCAGTTTGTTGCTATGAGGTTGACTACCCATGTGCAGAACATTTTCTGAATCTTGCAGACCTTGACAGTTCAAAGTTTGTTTTTGAAAAAGGAAACGGAAAATATATGGTCGATCTTTTAGAAACCAACCGTCAGATTCTTACTGCTTCAGGTGTAAAGGATGAAAACATAACAGTTTCGGATGTTTGCACCAATTGCAACAGCGACCTCTTATGGAGTCACCGTGCCACCAAAGGTCACAGAGGCACAATGAGTGCATTTATGTGTATAAAATAAGAATAATATTTTTGTTTTTGCAAAACAAAAGGCGGTTGTTGACCGCCTTTATCTGTCTGAATTAATCTTTCCGTTTTTTGCAAACCATACATCGTTTACCTCAAATTCCTTGCCGTTAAGGTAATTAAGAATGCCTGCATCGGTTTCAAAATTGAATTTCAGCTTATAGCTGTAAAGCGCCTGATACTTAATGCTGTCGGGTGCTTTTTTGCCTTTGCCGTATTTTGTATCGCCCACAAGCGGATGTCCGATTGATGCCATATGTGCTCTTATCTGATGAGTTCTGCCCGTCAGCAGTTCAACCTCGGCAAGACTGAATTTGCCGTTGAAGTCAAGAATTTCATATTTTGTCTTGATTTCTTTTGAACCATCAACTTCTTTTTTGAAAACAGTAACCTTGTTTTTGCTTTCATTCTTGGTCATATAACCGTGAAGTGTGTCGCTGTCCTTTTTTGGCTTTCCGTATAAAAGGCAGAGATAGTATTTTTCAAGCTCTCTTGTTTTCATTTTTGCGTTTAGGATTCTCAGGCTGTCGGCATTTTTAGCCGCAATAACAATTCCGCCCGTGTTTCTGTCAATTCTGTTGACAAGTGCAGGCGCAAAGGCTTTTTCTTCATCGGGATTATATTCACCTTTGTCATACAGGTAGTGCTGAACTCTTGCAACAAGTGAATCAAAGTGATAATTCTTGTCGGGGTGTACGATTATGCCCGGCTTTTTATCTATAAGTATAAGGTTTTCATCCTCATAAACAATGTCAAAGGTTTTTGGCGCTTTCATGAACTCATAGCTTTTTTGCTCCGATGCCTCAAAAAATTCGTCCTTAATATAAAAGGTAAGCACATCGCCCTCTTTGAGCATGGTCTGAATATCACACTTTTTGCCGTTTACCTTAATACACTTTTTTCTTATATATTTGTACATAAGCGACTTTGGCAGAGTTTTGAATCTTTTCTGTAAAAATTTATCGAGTCGCTGATTTGCGTCATTCTTTTTAATTTCAAGTGTTCTCATAGTCTGTAAAATTCTCCGTAATTGTTTTCTCAGTTTATCTTATATCAATTTTAAAAATAATTCAACCGCTTTTGCACATAATTTGATTTTGTGTATATTCTGATATAGGGTGATACAGTGAATTGTTACACACAGAGAATAAAATCTGCAGTATGCTTTGGACTGGGACTGCTGTGTGCATCACTTCTGCCGAGTGAATGGGTACTCGTCATTGCGGCAGGTGCACTCGTAGTTGTCAGTATTTGTTGTGTTCGGAGGTAATTATGAAAGTTGTACTTATTGAGAAACCAAAATTCATATCGGCAATTTTGAGAAAAATTTACGGAATCAAAAAGGAAACCAAGCCGGAATAATAGTCGTATGTTTGGACGCTGTTCCAAAATCTTGCTATTGGTAATATTTTACAATAAATTCGAGCTAAAGATGTGCATAGTTACAAAAAACTTTGCACATCTTATTTTTTAAAATGAAATTATGATTAATCTTACGGGTAATATTTTTCCGCACTCCCTAATATAATTGAACTATAAAACATAAAGGAGAGAAAAATATGGAGTTTAATCAGGAAAACCGCTCGTTTTGCACGCCGTCGGCTGTGCTTGACACGGTTGCCGAACAGCTTGCAGATGTTGACCTCACTCTGCCCGATTATTGTCCGGATATAGAAAAAATTCTGAAATGTACCCTCACACCCAAAATTCAGAGCAGAACCCTTTCGGGAGGTCAGCTTCAGATTGACGGATTCTGCACAGTGAATGTGATGTATGTGGAAAGCATAAAGAAAAGCGTGCGCTGTTGCGAACAAAGCGTGAATTTTTCACAGAACTTTTCGGTAAAAGACGCTCCCGACAATCCGGTTATCATCACAAAAACCAAGCCGGAATACATAAACTGCAGGGCATTAAGTCCCCGCAGACTTGTTATGCACGGAGCGTTTTCATTGTATGCAAAGGTATTTTCAAAAACTCAGACGAGCATTTTCACGCCTTCCGATAATATCGAAACCGACCGAAAGACCGTTACCTGTGCCGACCTTAAATCGTTCTGTCAGGAGCAGTTTTCTGTTTGCGAAGAAATTTCGGTAGGCGAAAAACCGCAGATTGAATCCGTTCTCCGCAGTGATGTAAGCGTCGGAGTGATTGACGCTAAGGCTGTAACGGGAAAGCTTATGCTCAACGGTGAACTTAATCTCAAGCTTTTGTACCTTTCAAACGCAGAGAGCGGAGAAGTTGAAAAGCTTGACTATCTGTTGCCGTTCAACAAAATTTTAGATTGTGACGGAATTGACGAAAACACAATCAACTGTGTTTCCTGCGATGTTATGTCGTATGATATCAGACTGAAAAATGATATGCTTTCCGAAAAGCCGTCGGTGATACTTGAAGTAAAGCTCTGCGTTACGGAGGAGGGCTATATAACCCGTGAGGAGGAAATTGTATGTGACGCCTACTCAACAGAATTTTCCTCGTTGCCGGAGTTTGAACAATTAAAAATTACGGGCGAGGTTGTCCCGATTAATGAACCTCATATGGAAAAAATGTCCGTTAAGATTGATGACGGAAAAATCTCACGAATTCTCGATATTTTCACAGAACAAATAACTGCCGAGGCTTCACACGATGACAGAGGTATGGTTATAAGCGGAAAAATCAATATATGCATATTGGCACTTAACGGGGAAGATATTCCTGTGTTTATTGAGCGTTCAGCCGATTATGAGCATATTATTCCGCAGACAGACTGCACCTGTGCCAAAATTTTCGGTACAAGGACAGCAAGTATAAGCTACAGACTTGCCGAAGATGATGTCATAGAAATTCGTTGTGAGCTGAAAATCTGCGGTGCTGTTTTTTCGGAAAACAGAGTAAACACCGTAAAAAATGTAAATGTTTTTGAGGATAAACCTATACCTCCCGAAAATTGTGCGCTGACATTATACTTTGCCGACAAGGGAGAAAAGCTCTGGGATATTGCTAAATCCCACAACACAAAGCTTGATTTGCTGCTTTCGGAAAATTCGGCTGAAAATCAGGTGCTCGACGCACCTAAAATGCTGTTGATTCCGAGAATATAGGGAGGTATAAAAAATGGAAGAGAGAAATGTTTATCAGGATATTTCCCGAAGAACCGACGGCGATGTCTATATCGGAGTAGTCGGTCCCGTCAGAACGGGAAAATCCACATTTATAAAAAGATTTATGGATTCGCTTGTCCTGCCCAATATTCGTGACGAGGCAGTTTACAGGCGTACCGTTGACGAACTTCCTCAATCTGCGGCAGGAAGAACCATAATGACCACAGAACCCAAATTTATTCCCGAGGAATCCGTTGAAATCAATCTCGGCGGCAACACAACCTTCAATGTGAGAATGATTGACTGCGTAGGCTATATTGTAAACAGCGCAATCGGTTACAGCGAAGAGGACGAACCGAGAATGGTAAAAACTCCGTGGTCAAACGAGGCGATTCCTTTTGATGACGCCGCAGAAATAGGCACTAAAAAGGTAATTACCGACCATTCAACAATCGGTCTTGTTATCACTACTGACGGAACAATCAGCGATATTCCGAGAGAAGATTATATTGAAAGTGAAAAAAGAGTAATTAATGAGCTGAAGGCAATCAATAAACCGTTCATTATACTTCTCAATTCAGTTGACCCTACGGCAGATGAAACAATTCGCCTGTCAAACGAAATGACCGCCGAATACAAGGTTCCCGTAATTCCCGTTAGCTGTATGGAGCTTGACGAAACCGAAATCAAAAGGATACTTGCACAGCTTTTGTTTGAATTTCCAATCCGTGAAATCAAGGTTGACATTCCGAAATGGGTTGTAAAGCTCGATAAAGACCATTGGCTGAAATCGGTTGTATTTGATTCAATAAAGAAAAATGCCGCAAAAATTGAGAAAATCAGGCAAATTCAGCAGATAATCTCTGATATTGAGCAATGTGAGTACATCACATCTGCAAAGGTTACGAGTCTTGACCTCGGAAAAGGATATGCGGAGATGGCCGTATCTATCGAAAGCGAACTTTTCTACAAGGTTATCTCGGAAGAAACAGGGCTTGATATAACCGAGGAGTACGAACTTCTGAACTGCATAAAGACTCTTTCGCAAAAACAAAAAGAATTTGACAAGATTGCACAGGCTTATGAACAGGTTCAGGAAACGGGCTACGGAATTGTTATGCCGACAATTGACGAACTTACCCTTGACGAACCGCAGATTATTAAGCAGAGCGGAAAATACGGTATCAAGCTGAGAGCAAGTGCACCGTCAATTCATATGATGAAGATTTTTACGCAGACGGAGGTAACTCCGATTGTCGGTTCGGAACAGCAGTCCGAAGAGCTTGTGTCTTATCTTCTCAGAGAATTTGACGAAAATCCGGAAAAAATCTGGGAGAGTAACATATTCGGAAAATCAGTTCACGAACTCGTTAACGAGGGACTTCACAACAAGCTGTACAGAATGCCTGCCGATGCCAGAAGGCGGATAGGGGAGACTGTTGAAAAAATTATCAATGACGGCTGTAACGGATTAATATGTATAATTCTGTAAGGACAAATAACGATAAAATCGCAAAGCTTTAATTCACAAATAAACAGACTTACAAATAAATAAATTGGTAATATCGCCAAAAAATTATTCGCCCCATATTTGTTATTGAAAATGTTTCGGGAATAAAGTATAATATTCCTATATGCAAATGACAAATATGGGGGTTGTTTTATGAATCTTTCCGATGTAGCTTTATTGGCTAAAGAGGAGCTTTCCCTTGCCGAAAAAGGTATTGCCTCTGCAAAAGTTGTTCTTACAGGTTTTGTTGTTGTATTCGCAATGCTGATTCTCTTGATTTTCATAATCAAGATTTACGGCGCAATTATTCAGAAAGCTCAAGATGCCGGCAAAAAGAGCAAAGAGAAAAAGGCTGAAACCGTAGCAGAAACTCCTGCTCCCGTTGTTGCCGCTCCTGTCGCTCCTGCTCAGGCAGACGGTGTTTCCGATGAGGTTGTTGCCGTAATTTCCGCAGCAGTTGCCACAATGTACGGCTCTTCCGAAAAAGCAAGAATCAAGAGTATTAAAAAGTCATCAGACGGCGGTCGTTCCGCATGGGCAAAAGCCGGTGTACTTGATAATACCCGCCCGTTTTAAGGCAAAGTTTTAAGGGAAAGGATGTTATCTAATGGAAATTTTACAAGGCTTTGCAGATGCCGTTGTCGGTATCTTTGAAGGCTCGGGTCTGTCAACTCTTAACTGGCAGAACTATGTAATGATTGGTATTTCAATCGTTTTGCTTTACCTTGCAATCAAAAAGCAGTATGAGCCGCTTTTGCTCCTTCCTATCGCATTCGGTATGCTGCTTGTTAATCTTTATCCGAGCATTATGGCTCCGCCTACAACACAGCTTTTGACAGAGGCTCAATGTGCCGCACAGAATGTTGCGGTGTCGGGACACGCCAAAACGGTGATTGACGGAGTAACTTATATTGAGAATCCGACATACGGCGGACTTCTTTATTACCTCTATCAGGGTGTTAAGCTCGGCATATATCCGCCTCTTATCTTCCTTGGCATCGGTTGCATGACCGACTTTGGTCCGCTCATCTCTAACCCGAAGAGCCTTATCCTCGGTGCTGCCGCACAGATTGGTATCTTTATAACATTTACAGGTGCTATTTTCCTCGGATTTACAGAGGCAGAGGCTGGTGCTATCGGTATTATCGGCGGTGCCGACGGTCCTACGGCTATTTATGTAACAACAAAACTTGCTCCGCATCTTCTCGGTTCAATCGCAATTGCCGCATATTCATATATGGCTCTTGTGCCGATTATTCAGCCGCCTATCATGAAGGCGCTCACAACCAAAAAAGAGCGTTCGGTAGTTATGGAACAGCTTCGTCCTGTTTCAAAGCTTGAGAAGATTATGTTCCCGGTAATTGTTGTTATTATCATCGCAATCTTCCTTCCCGACGCAGCTCCGCTCGTTGGTATGCTTATGCTCGGTAACCTCTTTAAGGAGTCCGGCGTTGTTGAAAGACTCAGCAAAACAGCTCAGAACGAGCTTATGAATATTATCACAATTTTCCTCGGTACAACTGTAGGTGCAACCGCATCCGGTCAGAACTTCCTTACTTTTGACACAATCAAGATTATCGTTCTCGGTCTTCTTGCGTTCTGTATGGGTACTGCATTCGGTGTACTTTTCGGTAAGATTATGTACAAGGCAACAGGCGGTAAGGTTAACCCGCTTATTGGTTCGGCAGGTGTATCCGCCGTTCCGATGGCTGCTCGTGTATCTCAGAAGGTTGGTCAGGCTGAAAATCCCGGCAACTTCCTCCTCATGCACGCTATGGGCCCGAATGTTGCAGGTGTAATCGGTTCAGCAGTTGCAGCCGGCGTACTTCTTAATGTTGTAGGCTGATAACCGTAACTTAATAAACTATGATAAAGGAAGTCTTTACGGCTTCCTTTATTTTTGCTGTTAAAGAATCCTACAATGAAAAATTTGTATAATATTAAAGAAATTATTTCGATTAATATTCCATAAAAGAAATATTGCTGAGAATACATAAGATATAATGAAATATAAATATGTAAATCAGTGCCGTAAAAACACCTTTTTTGCTTTACGGTATGTTTTCTTAATACTTAATTTGAATTAAAGGGGCTATATAAATGGCAAAGAATGTAACCATTCAGCGAATTGTCGGCGTCCTTTTGCACAGAATAAAGTTTATTATTCTTGCTACTGTTGTAATGGGACTGTTGTTCTTTATGTATTCACGTTTTGTAATTGCACCGATGTACAGCACATCTACCATGATTTATGTGCAGAACTACAGTTCGTCACAGCGAGAAAATGCCAATACCAAGAGTACAACACCTTCAAAGGCTGCCGATGATACAACCAAAAAGACAACCAATGAGGAAAACCAGAAGATATATCCTGCTGATATTTCCGCCTCTGCAAATCTTGCTGAAATCTGCGTTACACTCTTTAAAAATTCCGATGAGATGACAGCACTCTATGACGGCTGCACGGTTAATGTTAATGTAGCCGACGGTACTTTCTTTATCACAATTACAGTGGACGGTACAGACGCACAAAAGTGTGCCAATGTTGCAAATCAGCTTGCCGAAAAAGCGGCTGAGGTTTATAATTCAAAATTCAGCTACGGTCAGATCGGAACACTTCGTCAGGCGAAGGTTCCTTCGGCTCCGTATGCACCGAGTAACACAAAGAATATGCTTATAGGCGCCGCAATCGGATTAATTGCTTCCTGCCTTATTTCTATTCTTATTGAACTTATCGACACAACAATCAAGTCTGAGGACGATATTCAGGATATCTACGGTATTCCTATATTTGCCGAAATTCCCGACTTTGAGAACCAGGGTTAAGGAGGAACTATGGCTTCTGATTTTAAATTATTTAAAAAGAAAGACGATAAAAAAAATAACGGACAGAATTTTTCTCTTTCCGATAAGAGCAAGTTTGCAATTGTTGAGTCGTATAAGGCCGCAAGAACTAATATTATGTTCTCGCTTTCCGCAAAAGAAAAAAAATGCTTTGCCGTAACCAGTTACTCAAAGGGTGAGGGCAAGAGCACCGTTTCCGCAAATCTTGCAATTTCCTTTTCAAAAATGGAAAAAAGAGTTCTCCTTATCGACTGCGACCTTCGCCGTCCTAATGTTCACAACATTTTTAAGCTTGACAATAAAAAGGGACTTACCAATGTAATCGGTAAAATGATTGAAATTGACGAGGCTGTTAAGCATGATGTTCTTCCGAATCTTGACATTCTTCCGGCAGGTACGGTTGCGCCAAACCCCTCTGAGCTTATGTGCAGTACCAGATTTCAGGAACTTTATGAGCAGTTTGTCAGAGATTATGATTATGTAATTTTTGATACGCCTCCTATCGGTGTGGTTGCCGACGCTCTGCTTCTCAAGGATATGATTGCCGGCTTTGTTGTAGTTGTTCGTGAACGCTCAACAACTCACGGTGACCTTCAGCACCTTCTTGACAGCGTAAAGCTTGCCGATTCAACCGTACTCGGTCTGATTGAGGTAGGTTGTACTTATGATTCAAAGAGAAGAAAGAAAGGTTATTACTACTACCAGTATTATTAATCACAATTTTGTGCTTTGGCACAAAACTACACATTCTCGATAAAAAATAACACAAAATCACAGACTTGCAAACTTTCACCAAAAATGACTGTTGCAGGTCTGTTCTTTTTTGTGAAAATAAAAATGCAAGATTACAAAAAACATCTTGCATTTCCAGGGCGGATAGAGTAAAATATATTAGAAATTTAAATTACATTTGCAATAATATTTTAAGGAGTTATTCAAAATGGGTTATCTTGACTTGAGTAAGCAGGAACTTGAAAAAGAGTATGGCAATCTCGTAAAGAGATTTGAGGAGATTAAAGGTATGGGACTTAACCTCAATATGGCAAGAGGTAAGCCCGGCAAAGAACAGCTTGATCTTTCATTGCCTATGCTCGATACAATCAACAGCAAATCCGATTTTATCGGTGAGGATAAGATGGATTGCCGCAACTACGGACTTCTCAACGGTATTACAGAGTGCAGAAAGCTTTTTGCGGATATTCTCGGTGTAGATGCAGAGAATGTTATTGTAGGCGGTTCTTCAAGCCTTAATATGATGTTTGATACAATTTCATGCTTTATGACAGCTCCAGCTGTTGAGGGCTGCAGACCATGGTATGAAGTAAAGAACAGAAAATTCCTCTGTCCGGTACCGGGTTATGACCGTCATTTCGGCATTACTCAGTATTACGGCTTTGAGCTTATTCCGATTCCGATGGACGACAACGGTCCCGATATGGATATGGTTGAAAGACTCGTTTCTGAGGATGACTCAATCAAGGGTATTTGGTGTGTTCCGAAATATTCAAACCCTGCCGGCACCACATACAGCGATGAGGTTGTTAAGCGTTTTGCCGCTTTAAAGCCTGCCGCTAAGGATTTCAGAATTATGTGGGATAATGCCTACTGCATCCATGAAATCAGCGACACACCTGATGTTTTGCTCAACATTATGGATGAATGCAAAAAGACAGGTAATGAAGACCTCCCGATTCTTTTCTGCTCAACATCAAAGATTACTTTCCCCGGTGCAGGCGTAGCCGCAATGGCTGCATCTGAGAACAACCTCAAGGTTCTCCGTGAAAGATATAACTACGAAATCATCAGCTATGATAAGCTTAATATGCTCCGTCATGTAAGATTCTTCAAGGATTATGACGGCGTGCTTAAACATATGGAAAAGCACAAGTCTGTCCTTAAACCAAAATTCGAGATTGTTCTTGATACTCTCGACAAAGAACTTGCGCCTGCTGATATCGCATCATGGAAAAAGCCGCACGGCGGTTACTTTGTAAGCGTTGATGTTTTTGAAGGCACGGCAAAGAGAACAGTCGCTCTCTGTAAGGAGGCAGGAGTTGTTCTTACAGGTGCAGGTGCAACATATCCGCTCGGAATTGATCCAAAGGATTCCAACATCAGAATTGCACCGACCTTCCCTCCGAACAACGAGCTTGAGGTTGCTATGGATGTTTTTTGTACCTGTGCAAGGCTTGCGGCTTGCGAAAAGATTCTGAACAAGTAATCATCATTTGAAAATTTGGTTTGTCGGTTGGATTTTGGAAGAATTTTGTATGCAGTTTATGACATTAGAATGTATTTTTTGATAAATTCAATTCTTTTTTTATTAAATATTTCCGTATCCATTGACATTTTACTAAAAAAATTCTATAATAACTCTGTTACGGTCTGTGATTGGATGTTCGTGACAGAGTTATTTTGACTTTTGAGCAAAATAAAATCACAGCCAATTATTTAACGGAGGTTTCAAAGGCATGAAAAGAGTTCCAAAGCCTGTATTCTTTGTCGTAGCTTTGCTGATACTTGCCTTTTCATTTACTGCGATTTTTGGTATTTCCTACTACACCGGCGATAACAAAACAACAGTATTAAAGGGCATCAGCGATATACGATGGGGAATTGACATCCGTGGCGGTGTTGAAGCAACATTCAAACCGGCAGGAGATGTTGACGCAACTGACGAGCAGCTTGAGTCTGCAAAGTCAATCATTGAATTAAGAATGGTATCTCAGGGTATCACAGATTATGAGCTTTATGCGGATGCAAAAAGCGACAGAATCATTGTTCGTTTCCCATGGAAGGAAGATTCCGACCAGAACGCAATTGAGGCAATCGAAGAGATTTCTTCAACAGCACAGCTTACTTTCCGTCCCGGAAAGGAATATTCAACAACAGATGTTGATTCAAACGGCGAGTATGTTTACAAAACTCCTTCGGGCGACACAGCTAAGACAATCCTTATGGACGGTTCTTATGTTGAAAGTGCAACAGCAGGTATGACAACAGATAAGTCAACCGGTAAGAATTCATATGTTGTACAGCTTAAGCTCAAGAGCAGCGGTGACAAGAACGGTAAAGAGCGTTTTGCTGACATCACTAAAGAATATCTCAACCAGCAGGTTTCAATCTGGATGGATGATATTATGCTTTCAGCTCCTAAGGTTGAGGCTGAAATTACTGACGGCAATGCTGTTATTTCGGGCAGTTTCACAGCTAAAGAGGCTCAGGACCTTGCATCAAAAATTAATGCAGGTGCTCTTCCGTTCCAGCTTGAAACATCAAACTACGGCACAATCAGCGCAACCCTCGGTGAGAACTCACTTGTTGCAATGGCATATGCGGGTGTTATCGCGTTTATCATTATTGCAATCATTATGATTCTTTTCTACCGTTTGCCGGGTTTTGTTGCAGTTATCTCACTTCTCGGTCAGATGGGTCTTGCCATTGCGGCTGTATCAGGTTACTTCCCTGTATTCTCTTCATTTACAATGACGCTCCCCGGTATTGCGGGTCTTATCCTTTCAATCGGTATGGGCGTTGACTGTAATGTTATTACTGCCGAGCGTATCAAAGAAGAACTTAAAGCGGGCAGAACTCTTGACGGTGCTCTTGAAAGGGGTACAAAGAATTCACTTTCCGCTATCGTAGACGGTAATATGACCGTTATTATCGTATCAATTATCCTTATGCTTGTATTTGGTCCTGCAAATATTCTCTCAATCATCTTCGGTGAGTCTACAACAGGTACTATCTACTCATTCGGTTACACACTTCTTGTCGGCGTAATCGCTAACTTTATCATGGGTGTATTCTGTACAAGAATTATGCTCAGAAGTGTTGCAGGCTTTAAGTTCCTGCGTAAAAAATGGTTGTTTGGAGGTGCTAAGAATGACTGATAAAACTCAGACAAAGGCAGTTTCAAATGCCCCCCTTACAGATGAGGAATTTGCCGAAAAGTATAACAGAGGCCACAAGATTATTGACTTTGTAGGTCACAAAAAGATTTTCTTCGGAATTTCTCTTGCAATTATTATTATCGGTATCGTATGTAACTTTATTTTTGGTACACAGCTTGACATTCAGTTCTCTGGCGGTGCCACACTTAAATTCAGCTACAGCGGTGAAATCAATCAGTCTGAACTTACTGATTTTATTCAGGTTGAAACAACAGAGGATAGAATCACTACTACATATGCCCAGGATCTTATGGGCGACAGCGGCACAACGGTAACAGTTCAGTTCTCGGGTAACGATTCAATCAAAACCGATATTCAGAAGAACCTTGAATCAGACCTTCAGAAGAAGTATCCGGACAATAACTTCAAATGTCTTGAATCAAATTCAGTTGATGCTTCAATGGGTTTCAGCTTCCTTCTCAAGTGTCTTACTGCTGTTGCAATTGCAGCCGTGCTTATGGTTCTTTATGTAACAATCAGATTTAAGAAAATCGGCGGTCTTTCGGCAGGTGTTATGGCTCTCGTAGCCCTCTTCCACGATGTTGCAATGATTTACTTTATGTATGTAATCTTCCAGATGCCGATTGACGCAAGCTTCATCGCAGTTGTTCTTATGATTCTCGGTTATTCGCTTAACGATACAATTGTTATCTATGACCGTGTTCGTGAGGAAAAGAAGCTTGTCGGAAGCAAAACAGATGTTGGCAAGATATTCAACCTCAGCTGCACAAAGTGTATTAAGAGAACAATTATGACTTCTGTAACAACACTTTCGGCTATTCTTGTTGTTTATGCTGTTGCCTGTGCGTTCAATATCACATCTGTTCAGGGCTTTGCTCTTCCGATGATTATCGGTATCATATCAGGTTGTTATTCTTCAATCTGTATCGCAGGTCCGCTTTGGGTTATGTGGCAGCGTCATAAAAAGGCAAAGAAGCTTGCCGCTAAAGCTGCATAAAACAGCTTTCGGATAAATTTATCCGATTCTGCAAATAATTATAAAGGGGTTGCATAAAGATGTTTTATGCAATCCCTTTTGTGTATTAAGACTTTTTAAGCGTTATTTGGAGTGATATATGAAAAAACTTGTTTCAATTTTTCTTTCTGCCGTGATAATTTGCGGCTTGTTATTAATTTCCGCTTGTGACAGAACTGAAGATGTCAGGAAATCTGACGGTAAAATCAGCGTTGTAACAACGATTTTTCCTTACTATGATTTTGTAAGACAGCTTGCAGGCGATAAAGTTGATATTCGCCTGTTGCTTTCGCCCGGAAGCGATCCGCACAGTTATGAACCCAAACCGTCAGATATTACTGCAATTGAAAATTGCGATATTTTTATCTGCAACGGCGGTGAAAGCGACGAATGGGTTGACGGAGTTCTTTCGTCAATTGAAAACAAAGATGTAAAAGTGATGAAGATGATGGAGTATGTTCCTCTCAGACACGAACAGTCTATGGATCATGACCATGAACACGACAGTCATGAAGATATGGATGATGATGACGAAGGTCACGATCACGAGGAAGGGGAGGAGTATGACGAGCATGTCTGGACTTCAATCAGAAATGCGGAGCGTATGTCTGCCTCAATCGCAGATGAGTTGATGTCAGTTGACAGCAAAAATTCTAAATATTACAATGACAGAAAAACAAATTACATTTCACAGCTTGACAGCCTTGATAAGAAATTTACCGAAGTTTCAAATAACAAAAAGCGTGATACGCTTGTTTTCGGCGACAGATTTCCGTTTCTGTATTTTGTAAGCGACTACAACCTTGGATATGAATGTGCATTTCCGGGTTGCAGTCATGAAACCGAGCCGAGTACAGCCGTTGTTTCTCATCTGATTGATTTTACAAGAGAACACGATATACCCGTTGTATTCTATCTTGAGCTTTCAAGCGGCAAAATTGCTCGGATTATCTCTGAAGATTCTTCTGCAAAGACGATGCAGTTTTCTTCATGTCACAATGTCACAAAGGATGATTTTGAAAACGGAGCAACTTATATTTCTGTTATGGAACAAAATCTTGAAGCACTAAAGGAGGCGTTATACTGATGTCGCTTATTAAAATTGAAAATGCCTCGCTCGGTTATGAAGGCAAAACCGTTGTCAATGATATTTCGGTTGATATAAAAGAAAAGGATTATATCTGCATAGTCGGTGAAAACGGTTCGGGCAAAACTACTCTCATGAAAGCACTTCTCGGACTTTTAAAGCCATTGAGCGGTTCGATTACCTATAGTGACGGACTAAAACAGAATGAAATCGGCTACCTTCCGCAGTCAAGCGATATTCAGCGTGACTTTCCTGCGTCGGTGCAAGAGGTGGTGCTTTCGGGCTGTCTTAATAAAAAACACACCTTTTTTTATTCAAAGGAGCAGAAAAAAACTGCCGCCGAGAATATGAAGCTCACGGGCATTTATGATTTACGCAAAAAATGTTTCAGAGAGCTTTCGGGCGGTCAGCGACAGCGTGTCATGCTCGCCCGAGCATTGTGTGCAACTCACAAACTGATTATTCTTGACGAGCCTGTAACGGGACTTGATCCGATGGCAATGGCTGATATGTACGCTCTCATCAAAAAGTTGAATGAAAGCGGAATCACGATTATTATGGTTTCTCACGATGTGAATTCAGCCGTGAGCAATGCCTCAAAAATTCTGCACCTTGCAAAGAATTGGTATTTCTACGGTACGGCACATCAGTATCTGCATTCGGATGCCGGCAAACGCTTTATTCTCAGCGATTGCCCGTGTGATGAATGTCAGCACAGAGTTCACGGAGGTGCTAAAAATGTTTGATATGATTTTTGAAATGTTTTCATACAATTTTATAGTCAGAGCATTCATTGTCGGCACGCTTGTTTCCTTGTGTGCGGCACTGCTCGGTGTTACGCTCGTTCTCAAACGGTATTCAATGATCGGTGACGGATTATCTCATGTGGGCTTTGGTGCGCTTGCAGTTGCGGCGGCACTAAATCTTGCACCGCTTGAAGTTGCTGTTCCTGTAATCATTATTGCGGCATTCCTGCTGTTAAGACTTTCCGAGAACAGTAAAATCAACGGTGATGCGGCAATCGCAATAATTTCAAGTACGGCACTTGCCATAGGTGTTGTATTTGTCAGTGTATCGGGCGTAAATACCGACCTCAACTCATACCTTTTCGGCAGTATTCTTGCCACTACAACAGCCGACGCAATTATGTGCGGAATCCTTGCACTTGTCGTAATCGTAATATTCATCTTGTTCTACAACAAGATTTTTGCCGTAACCTTTGACGAAACATTTTCAAGGGCAACAGGTCTTAAAACAGGTGTTTATAACACGGTAATTGCCCTCCTTACGGCTCTCACAATTGTAATCGGTATGAGAATTATGGGAACTCTGCTAATTTCCGCACTTATAATTTTTCCTGCGCTTTCTTCCATGAGAGTTTGCAAAAAATTCAAGTCGGTAATTCTCTGTTCGGGGGTGCTTTCACTTTGTTGTTTCTTTGTCGGTATGTGCGTGTCATATTCATGCGATACCCCGACAGGTGCAAGCGTTGTAATAGTCAATGCCGCCGTTTTCCTCATATTCCGACTGATCGAATTTATCAATTCCAAAATTAAAAAGAATAATTCTGTGTAAGAATTACAAAATATTTTCAACTAACGGAAACTCGCTTTCTTTAATGGAGGCGAGTTCTTTTTTTGCCTGAACGCTTTCGGCAAAGTACATATCACGGTTCTGTTTTTGTGCAAATGCGGTCATTCTCGAAATGCTTAATCCGATATTGTCAACATAATCGTGAATGAGCATGGTGTCAATCAATTTTGCGTTGTCATACCATTCTTTCTCTGTTTCTTCACATATTTTGAGTGCGTCTTCAAATTCAAGTCTGCTCATCAGTCTGTCGGCACATTCAATTTTTGCAATGAATGAATCAGTTTTGCCCGAAATAAATCCTGTTTCAACAGATGCAAAGCATAGTGCCGCCAGAACAAGTGAAAGTGCAATGTAAATTCTTTTCATATTGTTATTCCTTCTTTATAATGTTGTAATTTCCGAGTGCGTCAAGAGTCATCAGAAAAACATTGCTCTGCTTAATATTTTTCTTTTGCAGAATATTTTTAACATAACCCTTTTCTTTTTCACATAAATTAAGCGAATTTTCAAGAATTTTTCCGTTGCTGACAACTACGGTTTCAATTTTATTGTCCTTAATTTTTAACCCAAAATCCTCGGCAGACGGCTTTCTCTTCTCAGGCTTTTCAAGAACGCTCACCTCACCGTTTGTTTCAACGATGCAGTATTGTACATCTTCGATTGAAAAAACCCCCTGTTGTCTTAATCTGACGCTCAAATCTTCTGTAGTAAGCCGTAGCTTTTTCATAGCCGATTGCAGAATCCTTCCGTCTTTAATTACTATAACGGGTTTTCCGCACACAAGACTTCTGAAACCGCTCCACTTCATCATAATAATGCTTGCGGTAATTTCAAGTGCAACGAGAATTGCAACGGGAATAACTCCGCTCAACAGCGGTTGAGATGTGTTCTGCATAGGAATTGATGCGATATCCGACACTATCATTGTGATTACAAGCTCGCTCGGCTGCATATCGCTCATCTGTCGCTTTCCCATTAACCTGACTGCCAGAATGACAAAGGCATAGAGCAAAATTGTTCTGATTATTGAAATTAACATAACATCACCGTTACTAATATTTGCATAATTTGAGCCGATATACCGCAAAATAAAAAGCAGATATATTAAGACGGTGATTAAATGTATAATTCATTAAAAGAAAATATTTCAACTCTGAAGAAAATGTTCAAAAATTCGGCAGACTTTACGGTTCGTGAAATGAATCTAAAGGGACAATGCAGTATAAAATCCGCAATAATCACAATTGAGGGAATGTGCGGAAAGGACACGCTTGCATTGTCGGTAATCAATCCTCTGCTCGATTATTATTTTGACTGCCAATCCCCCGATAAGGTTTTTGACCTTATAAAAAATACCGTGCTGACATCAAGTGAAATTGTCGAGTTCACGACAATTGACGAGGCAATCAGCTTTTCAACATCAGGTTTTGCCCTGCTTGTTGTTGACGGTTGCAGTCGTATGCTTGCAATCGGAGCACAGGGCTTTTCATTCAGAAGTGTTTCGGAACCCGAAAGTGAGGTAGTGCAGAGAGGCTGCAGAGAAGGTTTTACAGAACCGCTGAGAATCAATATGACTTTAATAAGACGAAGAATCAAAAGTCCCGACCTTGTTTTTGAAACCATAACAAGCGGATACAGTTCAAACACGCAGATGATGATTTGTTATCTTCAAAACAGCGTGTCAAAGCAAATTCTTAAAGCAATCAGAGAACGGCTTGAAAACTGCAACCTGAAAATGATTCTTGCGTCGGGATATTTAAGCAGTTATCTTGAAGACAACAATTCAAAATCACTTTTTTCGGGTGTCGGGATTTCCGAAAGACCGGATACGGTCTGCGGAAAGCTGTCGGAGGGCAGAGTGGCAATTCTGATTGACGGAACACCGTCGGTGATAATCATTCCGCACCTTTTTGCAGAAGAATTTCAAAGCGTTGATGATTATTCAAACCGCCCGTATTATGCGGCATTCATACGGATTTTAAAGTATATTTCGTTCCTTATAGCCGTATTTTTGCCGGGAATATACACGGCTTTTGCACAGTTTCATCCCGAATATTTTCCGACCGGATTGCTCGTGAAAACATCCGATTCTTTGTCGCAAACACCCTTACCCGTAACACTTGAGGTTATTCTCATAACTTTTATCTATGAAGTCATGAGAGAGGCCGGGCTGCGTATTCCGAAGCCGCTCGGACACGCTGTCAGCATTGTCGGAGCGCTTGTAATCGGTGAAAGTGCCGTCAGTGCAGGCATAATCAGCTCGTCAACTCTTATGGTTGTTGCAACTGCGGCAATTTGCAGTTATGTCACATTCGCACTCTATCCGCCTATTATGGTGTTGAGATTTTTCTGCGTTATCGCAGGCGGAATGTTCGGCTTGTGGGGAATAGTTCTGCTCACCTGCGGAGTGCTTGTCAATATGTGTTCCAAAACATCAGTCGGCGTGCCGTATATGTCATCGCTTGCACCGTTCTCGTGGCGGAGTATGCGTGATGTCTTTGTCAGAGCAGATTGGAAAAGGCTTTCAAAGCACACAATCAAGGTTCAGAAATTCCCCGAAACGGAGGAGATGTAATGCAATCGAATGTAACTTTTCCGTCAAAAAGACTTATGCTTTCGCTGTTTGTATGTTCTGTACTTCCGATATTGTTAATGGGGCGGAGCTTTTTGCAGAGCTACAATATTTTTTCAAGTCTTGCGTCAATCGGATTCGGAATATTTTTCACGCTGTTGTGCTTTGTTCCTTTTTATTCGATAAAGCATAGAACAAGACTTGATTTCTCAGCTTTTGCAAAAAACACATCGCAAACGGGCTTTTTCTTTGTTTCTTCATATTATTGTATGTATTTCACCGTGATAACCGTTTCTTTTCTGATTAGATTCTGCGATATGTTTGTTTCGGGAGTTAATCCCGATGTTGACACAAAGGTGATTGCCTTTCTGATACTTTGCATTTGTGTTTACGGTGCGTCAAAGGGGATAAATCCGCTTTCAAGAGTCAGCATTTTTGTGTTTGCATTTCTGATAATTGCTTTTGCCGTGATATTTTTCGGAAATATAAAATCTTTTGAATTTGTACCGAACAGCACCTTTGTTACACCCGATTTTTCAAATATTCGGAGCAATGTTGCAGACTGTTTAATCTTTGCGTTTCTGCCTGTTATTTTTGGATTCAATTCCACAAGCACCAAAAATCTGTCAATAAAACAACCTGTAATTACAACTCTTATTATATTCGGCACATTAATGCTGACTTTGTTTTTTACCGATTTTGTTATCGGTGCATATTCTGCACAGCAACCGTTTTCTGTTCAGCTATTGTCAAAAACCGCATATTTTGGTGATATGAAAGGCTTTGACAGCTTTTACCTTGCCGCAGTAACTGCCTGTATTTTCGTTTTTGTAACGGCTGTCCTCATCAGTGTTTCAAACTGCATTGTAAATACATCTTCAAAAAGAACGCTTGTTTTTGTTTCGATAATCGCTTTTATAATGTTCGTTTTGTTTGTTTGTGCAGATAGTTATAATGCCGTAAAAGAATTATTGCTGAACAATATTTTTCTGACTGTACTCAATTTTATTTCCGCACTTCTGATTCCTATAATCTATCTTTTTGTATATCGGAGAAAGCTTTATGAATAAAAAATTATTTTTACTGCCGATTATGGCAATTGTTCTGATTTTAGGCGGCTGTTCAAATTCAAACCGAATTGATACTTCTTCGCTTGTTCAGACGATTACTGCAGAAAACAAATCGGGCAAAGCCGTGTATAATTTCTATCTGCTTGAGAACAGCAAGGATGTGCAAGGTGTTTCGGTTGAGGCTGACAGCCTTGAAAAAGCCGTAATATCGGCAAAGAAAGCCTATATCCCTGCGCTGACGCTTTCAAAGCTTGAATTGTATCTTATCGACTCAAATCTCGGAGAAAAAACTCTCAAAACCGATATTGGCTATATTTCAAAAGAAACCGCAATTTCACCTTTGACCTATACTGCCCTTTCGGATACAAAAACTTTGCAACTTTTTTCAAAAGATAAAAATGCACTGAAAAAAGTTAAAGAACACATTGTTCTGTTGAAGAATAATAATAACAACCTTTCCGTGACATCTTTATCCATATTCAATAATTTTAAGGGTAAAAACAACGGCTATTTGAGTATTTGTTATATTAGTTCCGATAAAGAATTAAAAGCAGACATTGTTAAAACAGTAACAGAAAAATGAGAAAATTTTATTAAAAATTGAAAAATAATTCACAAAAAGACTTTATCAAAACTGCGTTATGGTGTATAATAGCAATAAGTATATAGCCTGAGAGCATACATCTGCCCGTGAGGCGGCAGAGCGGTTGCTCTGATTTGTGAAAGGTAATAAATATTTAGGATAGGACGATGATTTATGTCTGTTGAATTTTCTGTTCCGCTGTCGCAAATTGCAGAAGCATTGAACCTCACCGAAGTTTATGTCGCTGAAAATTACAAGGAAACTAACATATCAACTGTTGAAATCAACAGACCGGGACTTGAGCTTACGGGTTATCTTGAATTCTTTGACAACAAGCGAATTCAGGTTCTCGGTAATACAGAGTTCTCATATCTCGGCAGATACGGTCCGGAGGCTCAGAAAATGGTTATTGACTCCATTTTCAGCTTTGGTCCTCCGGCTGTAATAATCTGCCGTGATATTGAACCGTCAAACGCAATTCTCGAAAGTGCAAAGCTGCACAAGGTGTCTATTTTCAGCACCCCGCAGAGTACATCGGATCTTACTGCGTCACTTGTACAATATCTTAACAAAGAGCTTGCTCCGAGAATCACCCGTCATGGCGTTCTTGTTGAAGTGTACGGCGAAGGCTGTCTGCTTACGGGCGACAGCGGCGTCGGTAAGAGTGAAACCGCAATTGAGCTTATTAAGCGTGGTCACCGTCTTGTTGCCGATGATGCCGTAGAAATCAGAAGAACTGCCCAGACTACACTCTATGGCCAGTCGCCCGAAAATATCCGTCACTTCATTGAGCTTCGAGGTATCGGAATTATTAATGCCAGAAAACTTTTCGGTATGGGTGCTATCAAGCTGCAGGAAAAGATTGATATGGTAATCAACCTTGAGCAATGGGACAGCGCAAAGGTTTATGACAGAATGGGACTTGACAACGAATATATGAAGATTCTCGGTGTCGAAGTGCCGACTCTTACAATTCCCGTAAAGCCCGGCCGTAACCTTGCCGTAATCATAGAGGTTGCCGCCATGAATAACAGACAGAAGAAAATGGGCTACAATGCCGCAAGAGAACTTCTCAAAAATCTCGGAATGGCTGTTGAGGATCTTCCGCCGTCACCAAAGGTTATTGTTGATACATGGGAATAATTCCGCTTTGTAACGGAATACAGGGAACAGAAATTTCATATTCTAAACTAACAACGGAGGGTAATTGAATGGACACTACCGATATTATATATAACTGTGCTCAAAAGCTTGATTGTGACGCAAGACGATTTGAACCGATGAGCAGACACACTTCATTTAAAATCGGCGGAAAAGCAGATGTTTACATAAAGGTGACAAATCTTTCTCAGCTGATGAAAATTTTAAAGGAATGCGATGTCTGCAAGGAGAAGTATATTCTTCTCGGCAACGGCAGTAATGTTTTGGTTCCGGATGAGGGAATCCACGGCACGGTTCTCCGTCTTGACGGTGATTTCAGGAATATTTCATTAATTGACGATACAACAATCTATTGCGGCGCAGGCGCGGCTTTGGGTAGCCTGTGTAAGTTTGCCCAAAAATGCGGACTTTCGGGACTTGAATTTGCATGGGGAATTCCGGGAACAGTCGGCGGTGCTTTGTTTATGAACGCAGGTGCATACGGCGGTGAAATGAAAGATGTTGTATACAGCGTTTCTCACATCACACAGAACGGCGATATCGGCAGAACAGAGGCGGAGAATCTCGAGTTTGGCTACAGAACAAGCGTTTACCGCAAAAACGGTTGCATAATCACAGGTGCGGTATTCAAACTTAAAAAAGATGATCCCGAAGAAATTCAGAACAGAATGAACGATTATATGAACCGCCGTTCAACAAAACAGCCGCTTGAATATCCGAGCGCAGGCAGTGTGTTCAAAAGACCCGAGGGTGCATTTGCAGGTGCGCTCATTGAGCAATGCGGACTCAAGGGCAAAACAGTCGGCGGTGCTCAGGTCAGCGAAAAGCACGCAGGATTTATCATCAACAAATCAAAGGCTACGGCTGACGATGTAAAACAGCTTGTGTCGGAAATTCAGAAAACTGTTGAAAATGAAACAGGCTACAAGCTTGAATGTGAACTTATTTTTCTATAAAGCAAAAAAGGTGTAATTTTATGGAATTTGTAATCATTACGGGAATGTCGGGTGCAGGCAAAACAGGCGCTCTTCATGTGCTTGAAGACATCGGTTACTATTGTGTTGACAATCTTCCGTCAAGTCTGTTGTCAACACTCTATCGACTTTGCCTCAAATCTGAAGATGATTCAATGAAGAGGGTTGCGGTTGTTGTCGATGTAAGAGGAAATGAAAAATTTGAGGAAATGTGTTCCCAGATTGAACACTTCAAAATGCATTACGAAAATGTAAAGGTATTGTTCTTTGACGCAATGACGGACAGGCTCGTTGTTCGTTATAAGGAAACAAGAAGAAGACATCCTCTTTCGGAAAAACTCAAGGACGGTTCGGTACTGTCTGCCGTTGAGCTTGAAAGGGAGCTTCTTTTGCCTATTAAAAGAACAGCCGATTATAACATTGACACTACATATATGTCAAACAAACAGCTCCGAGAGCGAATTATGTCAATGTTCATGGAGGATACTTCACAAAGCATTACGCTGACATTTATGTCGTTCGGTTTCAAATACGGAATTCCTCTTGAGGCAGATCTCATTATGGATGTGCGTTGTCTGCCTAATCCTTTTTACATTCCCGAACTCAAACATCTTACAGGACTTGACAAAGATGTGCGTGACTATGTTCTTGAAAGTGAAGAAACAACCGAATTTTTAAAGCGACTTTTGAGTATGCTCGATTTTTCTGTACCGCTCTATCTCAAAGAGGGCAAAAGCGAGCTTGTTGTCGGTATAGGTTGTACGGGCGGCAAGCACAGAAGTGTTACAATCGCAATGCAGCTGAACGACCACTTTCGTAAAAAAGGCTATAGGTGTGTTATTCAGCACAGAGATATTGACAGGTAAGGTGCAGAAATGTCATTTTCCTCGGATGTAAAAAAAGAAATTTGTTCGGTTGAACAGTTTGACCGTGAGGCTCTCAAAGCGGAGCTTTACGGAATGCTTTTATTCAGCAGAAATTTTTCTCCGAACAAAATAACCTTCACAACAGAAAGCAATTATGCGGGAAATCGTCTTATATTTCTTTTGCAGAATTTATATATGCCGATAATTGAAAAACAATCGGCTTTGCGAACAAAATCAAGCGACAGCCATCTTTACAAAATAATTGTGGTTGACGGAAACGATTGCAAGCGTATTTTTGAAGATTTCGGTCATACGGACGGTCAGATTACTTTGCGTGTCAACAGGGCAAATCTTTCAAGCGAAGAACTTTCGCAATCGTTTTTGCGCGGAGTTTTTCTTAGCTGCGGTTCGGTATCCGATCCCATGAAAAGCTATCATCTTGAATTCTGTGTTCCGCACAAAAATCTTTCTCAGGATTTGTGCAAGATTCTTTCCGAAATAACCGAATGTACCCTTATTCCAAAAACGGTTGTCCGCAGCGGCAGTTACATTGTCTATTTTAAGGAGAGCGAGCAGATTTGTGACTTGCTTACCTACATAGGTTCACCGATAAGATCAATGGAAATTATGGGTACAAAGGCAATAAAGCAGGTTCGCAACAATGTGAACCGCAGAATTAACGGCGAGGTTGCGAATATCGGAAAAATCGCAACGGCGTCTGCAAAACAGCTCAGTGCAATCGAACATATAAAAAAGACAGTCGGAATCGATTCTTTGCCCGAGGACTTGCGTGAAATCGCATATTTAAGGCTTGAAAATCCCGATATGTCACTTCGTGATTTGGGACAGAATCTTTCAACCCCAATCAGCCGAAGCGGTGCAAATCACCGTATGCAAAGACTGCTTGAATATGCAGGTACAGAGGTAAAAACCAATGGAAAATAAAAATTTGACTTTTGAGCAGGCAAACGAACTGCTTGAAAAAACGGTTTCAAAAATGGAGAGTGGTGAACTTACTCTCGAACAGACAATGGAGGAGTACGCAAAAGCGTGTGAACTCCTTGCTTATTGTATGAAACAGCTTGAACAATGCAAGGGTAAAATTATTGATATAAACGAGAGAATTTCAAAGCTTTCAAAGGGTGATGACAATGACTAAAGATTATGCAAAAAATATTGAAAACGCTTTAAATAGCTGTCTGCCGAGTACGGATTGCCGTGAAAAAAAGCTGATTGATGCAATGGCTTACAGCCTTGAGGCAGGCGGAAAGCGTGTCCGCCCGTATCTTGTGTTCTCGTTTAACAGCCTTTGCGGCGGAAGTGAAGAGTCTGCAACAGCATTTGCCTGTGCAGTTGAAATGATTCACACATATTCTCTCATTCACGATGATTTGCCGTGTATGGACAACGATGACCTCAGAAGAGGCAAGCCGTCAAACCACAAGGTATTCGGCGAAGATATCGCATTGCTTGCAGGCGACGCCCTTCTGACGCTTGCCTTCGAAACCCTTACAAACGAAAAGACAGTAAAAATCTGCGGAACTTCTGCGTGTTGCAGAGGTGTTTCCGTACTTTCAAAATACGCAGGTCCGACAGGAATGATAGGCGGTCAGGTGATTGACCTTATGAGCGAAAACACAAACGCTCCGATTGAAGTCCTTCGTGAAATGGACTTCAAAAAAACAGCCTGTCTTATCAAAGCAGCTTGTGAACTGGGCTGTATAAGCGCAGGTGCAAACGATAAGCAAATTAAAGCCGCCTCTGAATTCGGCGAATGCATCGGCATTGCGTTCCAAATTCAGGACGATATTCTCGATGTAACCTCCTCCGATGAGGAACTCGGCAAGCCTGTAGGCAGTGACGCAGAAAACAGCAAATCAACATATGTTTCACTTCTCGGAATTGAAAAGTGCCGTGAGCTTGTTGATGAACTTACCGAAAAAGCTGTTAACGCACTTCATGGCTTTGACGGTGATACAAAAGAGCTTGAAGAATTTGCTTACAAGCTTGCAAAGAGAAATAAATAATTCTTTGCAAATATTAATTATACGGATAGGAAATAAATTATGGGTGAGTATGAACTGCTTTCTAAAATTAAATCACCGCATGATGTCAAAAAGCTTAATGACGAACAGCTTGAAAAGCTGTGTACCGAAATAAGGGAAAAGCTCGTTGAAACCGTGTCTGTAAACGGCGGACATCTTTCACCGAACCTCGGTGTTGTTGAACTTACCGTTGCTCTTGAGCGTAGCTTTAATCTGCCGAAAGACAGCATTGTATGGGATGTCGGACATCAGGCATATACCCACAAGCTGTTGACGGGACGCTACGAGCAGTTTGACACAATCCGTAAAAAAGGCGGAATTTCAGGCTTTCCGAAGCGTGCCGAGAGCAAATACGACGATTTTAACACAGGTCACAGCAGTACATCAATATCAGCCGCATACGGAATTGCAAGAGCAAAACACCTTATGGGGGACCAAAGCTACACCGTTGCCGTGATTGGTGACGGTTCATTTACGGGTGGACTTGCTTTTGAGGGAATGAACAACTCAGGCAGATTCAACAAGAACTTTATTGTTGTTCTCAACGATAACAAAATGTCCATTTCACCGAATGTAGGCGCATTGTCACGCTACCTTACAACGGTAAGAATTCAGCCGTGGTATATGCGAGTCAAGAAAATTACGGAAAAAATTCTTTTACACATTCCGCTTATCGGAAAACCTCTGAAAAGATTTCTTCAGGGAGGAAAGTCTAAACTTAAAAATCTTGTGTACAAAAACACTCTTTTTGACTGCTTCGGTTTTACCTATCTCGGACCTATTGACGGACACAACATTGATGAGCTTGAAAATGCGTTTGAGTGTGCAAAAAAGGTGAATTCTCCCGTTCTTGTTCATGTTGTTACCAAAAAAGGCAAAGGCTATCAGCCTGCCGAGGACAATCCGGGCGGATTTCACGGAATAGGCAGGTTCGATATTGATTCGGGCGAACCGCTTTCAAGTCACAAGGGATTTTCGGCTGAGTTCGGAAAGACTATGTGCGAATTAGCCGAGGACGATAAAAAGATTTGCGCAATTACAGCCGCAATGTCGGGAGGAACGGGACTTACCGAATTTTCAAGGCTTTTTAAGGAAAGATTTTTTGATGTCGGTATTGCTGAAGAACACGCAGTAACTTTTGGATGCGGACTTGCCGCAAAGGGTATGCGACCTGTTTTTGCCGTGTATTCAACATTTCTCCAGAGAGCCTATGACCAGCTTTTGCATGATGCGGCTCTCGGAAAGCTTCACCTCGTAATCGGGGTTGACCGTGCGGGAATTGTTGGTGATGACGGTGAAACTCATCAGGGTGTGTTTGATGTTTCGATACTCAACACCATTCCGAACACAACAATTTTTTCTCCGGCATATTTTGACGGTATGAGAAAATCTCTTTCAACCGCAATTTACATTTGCGACAGCCTCGCTGTTGTGCGTTATCCCCGTGGCGGAGAGCTTTACAGACCCGATGATTTCGGTGAAGAAAATCTTTCTTACGATGTTTACGGAAATCCGAATTGTAAAAATCTTCTCATAACCTACGGAAGACTTTTCTCTTATGCCTGCAAAGCCAAGGAAACCCTTGAAAAACAGGGCGTTGAGATTTGCATATTAAAACTTTGCAGAATTAAACCGATTGACGAAAATGCCGTTGATTTTGCGGCAGATTTTGATAATGTATGGTTTTTTGAAGAGGGCATCAAAAACGGCGGTATTGCGAGAAATTTCTCCGATTTACTCTGTTGCACACAGTTCTGCGGAGATTATCATATAAAGGCTATTAATGACAAATTTGTCAAGCAGATGTCTGTCAGCGAGGCTCTTCATGAACTGAAACTCGATGATGACGGAATGGTGAACACCATTACCAAAAATTTAAAGGAAAAGAATTAGGATGAAAAAAAGACTTGATATTCTTGTATATGAAAAGGGCTTTACCGACAGCCGTGAAAAGGCTAAGGCGATTATAATGTCTGGGCAGGTTTATGTTGACAATCAGAAAGCCGATAAGTGCGGAACTTCTTATGATGAAAATGTTAAAATTGAAGTAAGAGGCAACACACAGAAATATGTCAGCCGTGGCGGTTTAAAGCTTGAAAAGGCAATAGACAATTTTGACTTTGATTTAAAAGATAAGATAACAATGGATATCGGTGCGTCAACGGGCGGCTTTACCGACTGTATGCTCCAAAACGGTGCAAAAAAGGTGTATTCAATTGATGTCGGTTACGGTCAGCTTGCTTGGAAGCTTCGCAACGATCCCCGTGTTGTCAATCTTGAACGCACCAATATGAGAAAGGTTACAAGGGAGCAGGTTCCCGATGAAATTGATTTTTTCTCGGTTGATGTTTCGTTCATTTCATTAAAGCTGATTCTGCCTGTTGCAAGAGAGCTTATGAGTGAAAACGCACAGGCTGTCTGCTTAATCAAACCGCAGTTTGAGGCTGGCAGAGAAAAGGTGGGCAAAAAGGGCGTAGTTCGTGATCCCGCCGTTCATGTTGAGGTTGTCAGAAAAATATTTGATTTCTGCCTTGAAAACGGCTTTGATGTGCTTAATCTCGACTATTCGCCAATCAAAGGTCCCGAAGGCAATATAGAATACCTTATCCATCTTCGCAAGAGTGATGATCCAAAGTCATACACAGATGTAACACCCGAGCAGCTTGTTGAAAATTCACATGCCGCTCTTGACAAAAAATGAGCAGGTGCTTTTATGAAATTTGCATTAGTGGTCAATCTTTCAAAAGAACGGGCAATTAAATATGCAAAAAAGATTTCTCTTTTTCTTCTTGATAAAAATGCAGAAATTGCTATGATTGAGGAATGCAGTCAGTATTTTAAGGGAATCCATATTCATTATTCAAAAAATATTACGGAGCTTTTTGAATACTGCGATATGGCAATTACCGTAGGCGGTGACGGAACGATTATCCATGCTGCAAAATATGCCGCAAAAGCCGATAAACAGCTTATCGGTGTGAATGTAGGCAGACTCGGTTTTGCCGCAGATGTTGAACCGCACGAATATGAACAGCTTGAACGACTTCTTACGGGCGATTACACAACAGAGGAGAGAATTTTGCTTGATGTTGAGGTCATAAAAGAGGACGGCTCAAAGCACTATCTTGCAGTGAACGATGCCGTTGTCGCAAGAGGTCAGCTCTCAAAAACAATTGATTTGCACCTGAGTCTTGACGGTGACGAAATTTCTAAATACAGAGCGGACGGTCTGCTTTTTGCAACTCCGACAGGCTCAACCGCTTATTCTTTGTCGGCAGGCGGACCTATCCTTGCACCTAAAATGGAATGTATTCTTATGACTCCCGTTTGTCCGCACTCGTTATTTTCCCGTTCCGTACTTTTCAGCGGAGAATCTGAGCTTTCGGTTCATGTGAAAATCCCAGAAGAATGCTGTTGTGTGCTGACAATTGACGGTGAAAAAAATGTTCCTGTTCTTGCAACCGACAGGGTTGTAATCCGCAAATCCGATTTAAAGCTTAAACTTGCGTTACTCCACAACCGCAATTTTTATAAACTGCTCAATGAAAAACTGAAAGAGAGGGATTTTTGATGAAAACAGGGCGACACGCACGAATTCTTGATATTATAGCCGAACATCCCATTGAAACACAGGACGAATTGCTTACCCGACTTCGTGAAGAAGGTTTCAAGGCAACGCAGGCTACAATTTCAAGAGATATCAAGGATTTACGCCTTGTTAAAACTCTCGGAAGTGACGGAAAATATCGCTATGTTTCTGCATCCCGCAGTTCAACCGATATCCGTACCAATTTTTCAAATCTTTTCAGCACTTCGGTAAATTCAATAGATGTAGCACAGAATCTTGTTGTAATAAAAACCCTCAGCGGTATGGCACAGGCAGTTTGTGCCGCACTTGATTCAGCCGACTATCCGTCTGTTGTCGGAACAATTGCAGGTGACGATACAATCTTCATTGCCTGCCGAACAGCCGACCTTGCGGTGTCGCTTACCGAAGAACTCAAAAAGCTTATTTGACAGGACTGATTGAAATGCTCAGAACTTTATATATAGAAAACATTGCCGTGATTGAAAAAACTTCAATAGATTTTGAAAACGGTCTTAATGTCCTCACAGGTGAAACAGGTGCAGGTAAAAGTATAATAATTGACGCAATCAATGCAATTATGGGACAGCGGACATCAAAGGAAATTATTCGCACCGAGGCTGATTCAGCCTTTGTAAGTGCCCAATTTGACGATATTAACCAAAGCATTGTTGAAAAGCTTGATGAACTCGGCTTTTCCGATGACGAGGGAATGCTCATTTTGCAGAGAACTCTCAACAGAAACGGCAAGAGCAGTTGTAAAATCAACGGCAAGCCTGCAACGGTTTCAATGCTCAAAGAGCTTTCAAAGCACCTTATAAATATTCACGGTCAGCACGAAAGCTACGAACTTTTCTCTCCTGAAACTCATATTGATTATATTGACCGTTTCGGCGGTTGCGAAAAGCTTTTGGCTGATTATAAAAAATGTTATGATGAATATAAAATTCTCAAAAAGAAATTAAATTCAGCCGATTCGGACGAAAGTGAAAGATTGAAAGAAATTGATTTACTTTCATATCAGGTAAATGAACTCACAGAATCCGATGTTAAGCAGGGCGAAGAACAGGAGCTTGAGAGCGAAAGAACAGCGCTTATGAGCTTTGAGAAAATCTTTTCTCTGCTCAATGATGCTAAAATGGCTCTTGACGGTGACGAAAACTATGGCGGCGGTCTTGAATCGGTCGATTCTGCATCAACTGCCCTTCAAAAAGCGTCATCATATAATGCTGAATATGAAGAAATTGCAAATACGCTTACAGATGCATATTACAATTTAAAGGATTGTTGCGACAGCATTTCCGATGCCGTTGATTCGCTTGAATCCGATCCGCAAAGGCTTGAAGAAGTTGAAGAAAGGCTTGACCTTATCAATCGTCTTACAAGAAAATATAATTGTCCGTCAGACGAGCTTTCGGACCTTGCCGAAAAATATCAGGCAAGACTTGACGAACTTATGAACTATGACCGCAACCGTGACGAGCTTGCGGAAAAATGCAGAGAAAGCGAAGAAAAAATGCTTGCGGCTGCCGAAAAACTCGGTACTCTTCGCAGAAAAACCGCAAAAACCTTTGCAACAAAAGTAAAATCTGAAATGGCATTTTTGAATATGCCGAATGTTGAGCTTGTTCCGTACTTTGAAAAGTGCGAACCAAATTCAAAGGGTATGGATAAAATGGAACTGCTCATCTCCGCAAACCCGGGTGAAACACCTCGCCCTGTTGCAAAAATCGCATCGGGCGGTGAGCTTTCAAGAATGATGCTTGCAATCAAAACAGTTCTCGCAAGCACGGATACGGTTGATACCCTCATTTTTGATGAGGTTGACACAGGTATTTCGGGTTCAGCGGCAGAAAAGGTCGGCTTAAAACTGCGTGAAGTCAGCAAAAGCAGTCAGGTTCTCTGCGTGACACATCAGGCACAAATCGCTGCTCTTGCGGATTATCACTATCTTATACGCAAACAGGTTGAAAAAGGAAGAACATTTACAAATGTAACCCTCCTTGACCATAACGGCAGAGCAGGCGAACTTGCACGAATAATCGGCGGTGTTGATATAACCGATGCCGCACTTAAACACGCAGAATCAATGCTTGAAAAGTATAATAACTAATATAAATCAACTATATAAACGAAAGGGAGCGGCATTTTGAAGCTGTGGTCGGTTGCAAAACTTGATAAAACTAAGGCGGGGGAGATTCAGTCCCGCTATGAGCTGCCTGCAATTGTTGCAATGCTGCTTCAGATACGGAATATTACAACGAAAGATGAAATTGAAAGCTTTCTTTACAACGATTCTTTCATTGCCGATCCGTTTGAAATAAAAGATATGGATAAGGCTGTTGAACGCATTAACAAGGCGCTTGATTGCGGTGAACCGATTTGTGTTTACGGTGATTATGATGCCGACGGTGTCACCTCAACAGCACTTTTATATTCTTACCTTGAAACAATTGACGCAAACGCAATGTACTATATTCCGTCCCGTGAAACCGAGGGCTACGGAATGAACAAAAACGCTGTTGACAAACTCAATGAGCGTGGAATAAAACTCATAATTACTGTTGATAACGGAATTGCGGCAGCACAGGAGGTTGCATACGCAAGCTCACTCGGAATTGATACCGTTGTCACAGACCACCATATGCCCTCAGGCGAGTTGCCAAAGGCTTGTGCCGTAGTTGACTTGCACAGAGAGGACTGTAAAAGCAGATTCAAAAATCTTTCGGGGGTAGGTGTTGCCTTCAAGCTGATTATGGCGCTTGAAGGCGAATACTGCGACACAACCACCTTGCTTGACAACTATTCCGACCTTTTGAGCATCGGCACAATCGGTGATGTTGTTGAGTTGAAGGATGAAAACCGAGTATTTGTCAAACACGGACTTGAAAGCATTACAAATACCGACCGTCCCGGACTGCAGGCACTTATCAAAAATTCCGGTCTTACGGGAAAAACCGTATCTTCAACAAATGTGTCATTTACAATTGTCCCGAGAATAAATGCAGTAGGACGACTCGGTTTGTCCGAAAAATCGGTATCGCTTCTTCTTACGGAAGATTATGATGAGGCGGCTGAAATTTCATCGCAGCTCTGCGTTGACAACTCCGAAAGGCAAGAGATTGAGCGTGATATTCTTGAAAAAATTGACGGAATAATCCGCAGAAAACCGTCGCTTGTCAATGATAAAATCATAGTAATTGACGGTGAAAACTGGCATCAGGGCGTAATCGGACTTATTGCCGCCAAAGTCAAAGAGGCTTACGGCAAGCCGGCAATTGTCATTTCAAAGCTCGGTGATATTGCAAAGGGCTCTGGCAGAAGTGTTGAGGGATTTCCTCTTTGCGACGCTGTTTTTGCCTGTTCGGATCTTCTCACACACAGAGGCGGTCATCCTATGGCAGTCGGGCTTTCTCTGGATTCTGAAAATATCCCTGCTTTTCGCAGGAAAATAAACGAATTTGCCGACAATTTCGGCAAGATGCCGTATGATAAAATCAACATTGAGTGCAAGCTCAATCCGGCATACATAAACCTTGATTTGATTGATTCTCTGTCGCTTATGCAGCCCTACGGTGCCGGCAATCCGACGCCTGTTTTCGGTTTGTACAATATGACATTGAAAAACATCACTCCGCTTTCGGCGAACAGGCATTTAAGACTCACTCTGTCCCGCAATAACATACAGATTACTGCAATGAAATTCTTTACATCAACCGAAGAATTTCCGTATAAAATCGGTGAAACACTTGATCTTGCAGTAAATCTTGACCGCAATGAGTTCAACGGAAATGTGTCTGTTTCCGTAATTGTCAAAGATATAAAATCATCGGACTGCGATACCGAAAAGCTCCTTGACAGCCGTACAAATTACGAGGATTTTTGCAGAGGGAAACAGCTTGACCGTTCACAGCTTTCGGATTTAATGCCCGACAGAAACGATTTTGCATTGCTTTACAGATATCTGAAAAGCAACGGCGGTTACGCTTTTGAAACCGCAACTTTAGCTCACATGCTTGACAACAGGCTGTCTTTTGGTAAAATTAAGGTGATACTTGAGGCCATGAGAGAGCTCAGGCTTATCGAAATTTCAGAGGGAATGAAAACCTCAAAAATTTCAGTCCTGCCCGTAAACGGCAGGGTCGACCTCGAATCAGCACCGATTATCAAGAAATTAAGGGAGGTATTCTGATGGGTAAATTTTCAAATGTTGCACACTATCAGGATTTTACGGAACTGAAAAAGATTCTTTCCGCATCTGCTGCCAACACTTACGATATGGATAAAATCGAAAAGGCATATAAATTTGCCGAAAAAGCTCACGGTGACCAGCGCAGAGTATCGGGAATTCCGTACATTCTTCATCCCGTTTCGGTAGCCTGTATTGTTGCAGAACTCGGTATGGATACCGATTCCGTCTGCGGTGCATTGCTGCATGACACAGTAGAGGACACAGGAGTCACACTTGAAGAGGTTACAAAGCTTTTCGGTGCGGATGTTGCCAAGCTGATTGACGGCGTTACAAAAATTTCAAAAATTCCGTACTCAACCCGTGAACAGCAACAGGCTGAAAATATAAGAAAAATGCTTATCGCAATGGCTGATGATATCCGTGTGATTATCATCAAGCTTGCCGACAGGCTTCATAATATGCGTACAATGAACTGTATGCCGGAACAAAAAAGGAGAGATAAATCACTTGAAAATATGCAGGTGTTTGCTCCGATTGCTCATCGGCTCGGTATTAAAACCATAAAAGATGAGCTTGAGGATCGTTCTCTTCAGTACCTTGATCCAATCGGCTATAAGGAAATCGAAGATGACCTTCTTATGACCGAAGAGGGTCGTGACAAGTTTATTGAATCTATCAAGAATCAGATTCTCGCAAAAACCGAGGGTACAATACCCGGTGTGTATATCAGCGGTCGAGTAAAGAGTATTAACAGTATTTACCGCAAAACATATATGCAGGGCAAAACAATGGATCAGATTTTTGATATTTTTGCCGTGCGTGTAATCGTTGACACAGTATCCGACTGCTACAATGTTCTCGGTGTTGTGCATGATATATTCAAGCCTATCCCTAACCGTTTCAAGGACTATATATCAATGCCTAAGCCGAATATGTACCAGTCGCTCCATACAACAGTACTCGACAAAAACGCAATTCCTTTTGAAATTCAGATAAGAACATGGGAAATGCATTACACCGCCGAATACGGAATTGCCGCCCATTGGAAGTATAAGCTCGGAATGGGCGCAGGCGGCAAAAATAATGACAAAATGGAGGAGAACATCAAAAAGGTCAAGGATATGATTCTTGATCAGCTTGAGGCAGAAGATGTTACCGACATCGCAAAGAATATCAGAAACGATTTTACGGAAAATGATGTTTATGTGTTCAGCCCGAGAGGCGATGTGTTCAATCTTCCTCAGGGGTCAACTCCGATTGATATGGCTTACCTTATTCACACACAGGTAGGTCACAGAATGGTCGGCGCAAAAATCAACGGAAAGATCGTTCCGATTGACTATAAGCTTAAAACAGGCGATATCTGCGAAATTATCACCCAGAAAGAGGAACACCCAAACAGGGGATGGGTTGATATCTGTAAAACCGCATCGGCAAAATCAAAAATCCGCTCATGGTATAAGCATGAAAAGCGTGATGAAAATATTGCCGAAGGCAGGCAGATGCTTGACAAGGAGTTCAAGCGCCACGGAATTAATCTTTCCGAAGAAGAATATCCCGAGTTTCTCCAGAAACTGATGATTAAAAAGCAGTATAATTCCATGGATGATTTCTATGCCGCAGTAGGCTACGGCGGTATTCAGCTTTGGAAGATAATGCCAAGGCTCAAAGAAGAATATCAGAAAGCATATGCGTCCGATATTGAAGAAATTGATGTTCCGCAAGCACCCGTAAAGCGACCGAAGGCATCCGCAGGCGTTGTAATTGAGGGTGCAGACGATGTTCTTGTAAAATTCTCAAAGTGCTGCAATCCTCTGCCGGGTGACGATATTATCGGCTATATTACAAGGGGCTACGGCGTTTCAATTCATAAAAGACATTGCACGAATGTGCCGAAAGATATCAGTAAAAGTGAAGAACCCGAAAGATGGGTAAGCTGTTACTGGGAGGATGAAGTAGGAGAGGCGTTCAGAAGTACACTCCAGATTACCGCAACCGACAGAACAGGACTTCTTGCAGATGTTACAATCAAGCTTTCGGATATGCACATTTTTATACATTCGCTTAATTCAAGAGAGGCCGGCAACGGCACTGCCGTAGTTACCGCAACAATTGATGTAATGGGCAGAAATCACCTCCGTGGTGTAATTTCAAAGCTTTCCGACATCAACGGAACAATCGAAGTAAAAAGACTGTAATTGAGGTTATAATTTATGAAAGCAATTTTACAAAGAGTTACCATGGCCAAGGTTGAAGTTGATTCAAAAACCGTGGGCGAAATCGGTACGGGTTTTCTTATTCTTCTCGGAGTTGAAAACGGTGACACCGAAAAAGAGGCGGACGCACTTGCCGCCAAAATTGCAGGTCTGAGAATCTTTACGGATGAAAATGATAAAATGAATCTTGCTCTTGCCGATGTAAACGGTTCGGTGCTTGTAATTTCAAACTTTACCCTCTGTGCTGACTGCTCACACGGCAGACGCCCTAACTTTATGGCTGCCGCAAGACCTGACACAGCCGATCCGCTCTACGAATATTTCTGCAAAAAAATGCACGACAACGGAATTGAGCGCGTTGAAAAGGGAATTTTCGGTGCCGATATGAAGGTTTCGCTTGTGAATGACGGTCCCGTTACTATTGAAATCAACACAAAGGATTTGAAAATATGATAGATGTAAAAATTTTTAATGTTACGGTTCTTATGACAAACTGTTGTTTGCTTACAGACAGAAAAACAGGCAAAATGGCTGTAACCGATCCGGGTGCACCGAATGAAGAACTCAATTCTGAAATTGAGAAAAACGGCGGAAAGCTTGAATATGTAATTCTTACACACGGTCACTACGATCACATAAGCTATGCAAAACAGCTTGCGGAAAAGTTTGACGCAAAAATTGTTACAGGCGAGAAAAATAACGAATTTCTCAGCAATCCTACACTCAATCTTACCGAAAAGCACAGACTTTCACTCAAACCGTTTTCAGCCGATATTCTGCTTAAAGACGGTGACAATTTCATGCTCGGCAACACTGAAATCAAATATATCACCACGCCGGGACATACAAGCGGTTGCGGTTCATATATTTTTGATGACACGATTATTTCGGGAGATACTCTTTTCTGCGAATCATACGGCAGAACAGACCTTCCCACAGGTGACGATGCCGAAATGGCAAAGTCAATCAGAAAGCTTAAAAATCTTGAGGGTGATTATCGTGTGATTCCCGGTCACGGACCGACAACAACCCTTGACCACGAGAGAAAATACAATCCGCTGATGAGGATTCTTTAATATGAATTTATATGTAAAAAATCACAATTTTCATTTTGAACTTGAAAATCTTACAAGGCTTTTCTTTCCAAATGAAAAAATAACGGTAATAAGAGATTTTTCAGAACCACAACCTCCGTATATCTATACGGAGGTTTCGGATAAAATCACAATTTCGGTGAATATCGGCTCTTTTAATAAGTCCGAAACAGCTGTAAAAAAGCTTACGGATGATGACAACGAGCTTGTTTCGGCACAGCTTTTGTACAAACTCCTTTGTGATTTTACGGGACTTACACAGCCGTGGGGAATACTTACGGGAGTTCGCCCCGTAAAGCTTTTAAGACGACTTGCCGAAGAATCAAGTGAAGAACAGGCTGTAAAAAAGTTTGAGAAAGACTTTTTTGTCAGCAACGAAAAAATAGCATTGTCAAGGGAAACCGAGCATAACGAACGAAAAATTCTTGAACTTTCAAAACCCGAATCGTTCAGTCTTTATGTCGGAATCCCTTTTTGTCCGTCAAGGTGCAGTTATTGCTCATTTGTAATGGCGTCAATCGAAAGAGCTGAAAAGCTGATTGAACCGTACACAAAGCTATTATGTGAAGAAATTAAACGGACAGCCGAGATTGCAAACAAGCTTGGTTTAAGGCTTGAAACCGTATATTTCGGTGGCGGCACTCCCACCACTCTGAGTGCCGAACAGCTTGACACGGTGCTTAAAACAGTAAACAAAAGCTTTGATATGTCAACCTGCCGTGAATTTACTGTCGAGGCAGGTCGCCCCGATACAATTGACATTGCAAAACTTTTTGCTTTAAAAGAAAATAAAGTTGACCGAATCAGCATAAATCCGCAGACTGTAAACGATGAGGTGCTGAAAACTATAGGCAGAAAACATACTGCTCAGCAGTTTTTTGACGCTTTTGAGCTTGCAAGAAAATGCGGCTTTGATAATATCAACACAGACCTCATTGCAGGCTTGCCGACAGATACCCCCGAAAGCTTTAAAAATTCACTTGATTCAATCGTCAGGCTGAATGCCGAATGTATTACGGTTCACACGCTGTGCATGAAAAGAGCGTCACGCCTTACAACCGAGGGAGTAACGCTTGATTTGCAACAGGCGAGAGATGCAAGAGAAATGCTTGCATACACGCAGAATATTCTCGGACAAAACGAGTACATTCCTTACTATATGTATCGTCAGAGCAGAATGGTCGGTAATCTTGAAAATGTCGGCTGGTCAAAAAGAGGCTTTGAAAGCCTGTACAATGTTTATGTTATGGACGAAACCCACACAATCCTTGCCTGCGGTTCGGGCGGTGTTACAAAACTGAAGCGCAACAATCCCGATTATCTCGAAAGAATATTCAATTTTAAATATCCGTACGAATACATTGACCGTTTTGATGAACTTATTCAAAGAAAGTCCGGGATAATGCAGTTTTATGGTCAATAACACAGTTGATTAATGCTGTCAACGGTGTTATAATACGACATATGTGATTGCATACGGAAGTGAAATTGTCATATATTGAACAAAACAGAATTCTTGTTCATAATTTGTTTTTCTAATGAGATAATTTTAAGAAAGGTCGGATTAATATGGGAAAATTTGATGAAATTTTTGACGATGTAGTTGTCAATGCAAAAGCCTGTGCGTCTGCTGTTTCGCAGAAAGCGTCAACAGTTTATGATGTTTCAAAGCACAAGATTACTGCCGCTGAAATCAGAGGCGATATCAACAAAAAGCTTCGTGAACTCGGTGCTCTTACATACAAATCTGAGGTTCACGGAACAGACAATTCACAGCAGATTAAGCTTATCGTTTCGGAAATTTCCGATTTGAAAGATAATCTTGATGTTGTAAACGAACATATTGCCGTGGCAAAAGATCAGAGAAGATGTCCCGGATGCAATGCTGTTATTCCTAAAAATTCTGTATTCTGCAACATCTGCGGTATCAAGATTGACGATACTGATGAGGATTTTGAACTTTGATTTTTTATTAATGGGTGATTATTTTTGTCTAAATTAAAAACTAAAAAATACAATGCCGTTGCAAACGCTGAGAAGGACGCTTCTCAAACCTTTGTCAAAGGTGCGGCAATTCTTACTTTAAGTATGGTAATTGTCAAGGTTTTCGGACTTCTTGACAAGGTTATTCTTACAGGTATTTTCTCCGGTGTTTCTTTTGAACAGGCTGTTGCAGGCGGAACGGAAACCGTCAATTTTGCATCTTTCGGTCTGGGTCTTTACAGTAATGCCTACGAAATTTTTGTCGTGATTTTCACGGTTGCAACGGGCGGTCTGCCGATAGCAATTTCAAGACTTGTATCTGAAAGTACGGCACAAAAACGATTTAACGATGTAAAACAAATTCATAGGGTTTCAATTCCTTTCTTCGTTATTGTCGGCATTCTTTCATTTGCAATTCTTGTCGGTGCAAGCTTTATCTATGTTCAGATTATTGAGTCACCGTATTCATTGCTCGGTATGCTCTGCCTTTCTCCGACGGTATTATTCGGTTGCCTCGTTTCAATTTACAGAGGATACTACGAAGGTCAGCGCAACATGTTCCCGACTGCCGTTTCGGAAATTATCGAGGCAACAATCAAGCTCTTTATCGGTGCATTCCTCGCTTACATCATTGCACACCTCGGTATGAATTCTTATGCTGAGTCAGGCACGGTTTTCGGACTTTACATTGCAAATCAAACCGAGGCTTATCAGACAATCGTTTCATTCTCGGTTGCCGGTGCAATTATGGGTATCACCCTCGGAAGCGCCGCATCATTTGTGTTCTATATTCTCAAATTTAAAATTCAGGGTGACGGAATTCCGGAAGAATACTACCGTAATTCCGTAGAGGCTCGTTCAAAAAGAGAAACTTTTAACAAGATTCTCAAAACAGCCATTCCTGTTGCAATGGGTTCACTCATTATGAGCGTAGGTTCGCTTATTGACCAGGTAATTGTTCAGCGTGTACTCCTCAATATGATTGAAACTAATCCGCAGGCTCTGCAGGCACAGTACAGTAAGTATTTCACAGCCGATATGTTCTATGCCGACACAAAGACAATCCACACCAGCCTTTGGGGTTGCTACTCAGCCGCTCTCACTTTTCTTCAGCTTGTAACAGCCGTAACACAGGTGTTCGGTTCAAGTGCTATGCCGAATGTAACAAGTGCGTGGACAAAGGGCAACAAGGACGAACTCAAAAAGTCAATCGAAACTGTTATCCGCCTTACAATGCTTTTTACATTCCCGATGGCGCTCGGTATGATGGCACTTTCGTTCCCGATTATGGGACTTGTGTATAACGATCCGCTTATTACAGATGTCGGCGGAAGAATTCTCCTCATCATGGGCGTAACAACAATATTCGGTGCGGCGTCAACCCCTGTATGCAGTATGCTCCAGGGCATCGGCAGAGTTGACCTCCCGATGAAGCTATACACAGTTTGTATGGCTGTCAAAATCGGCATTACATGGATGTTTGTAAGCGTTCCGGAAATCAATGTTCAGGGTGCAACTGTCGGTTCAATGATTACCTATGCAATTATGACAATCGTAGGTATGTACCTGCTTATCAAGTATTCAAAAATCAAGCCTGATTTATTCGGTACAACAGTAAAACCGCTTATCGGTGCGATTGCAAGTGCCGCTTCGGCATTCGGCGCATATCACCTTATGGAAAGCATTATCGGCTCTGCAAGAATGTCAATTGCAGTTTCGCTTGCAGTTGCAATCTTTGTTGCGGTTATCGTTTATATTGCTGTGTTGTTGATATTGCGTGCTTTTACGGCAACAGAACTGAAATTTTTGCCGAAAGGTGAGAAAATTGCAAAAACACTTGAAAAATTAGGATTAATTAGGTAAAATATATATCTGTTGCGGTTGTTTCCGCTTCTCAGATAAAATTTGCATTGTCTAATAAGATTATCGGAGATGTCACGAATGAACTTTACAGAAAAAGAAAATTATAATTTTAATGACCTTGTTGAGATAGTAAAAATCCTTCGTGCACCCGACGGTTGTCCGTGGGACAGAGAACAGACTCACAAGTCAATCCGCTCAAATTTTATTGAGGAAACCTATGAGGCTGTTGAGGCAATTGATACCGACGACCTCAATTTGCTTAAAGAAGAACTCGGTGATGTTCTTCTGCAGGTCGCTCTGCATGCGGAAATCGAAAGTGAACAGGGAACATTTGATATAAACGATGTTTGTGACGGAATCTGCAAAAAGCTCATTATCCGTCATCCCCATGTTTTCGGTGATGTCAACGCTGATACTACCGAAAAGGTTCTCAAAAACTGGGATGCCATTAAGATGAAAACAAAATCCCAGAAAACTCAGACACAGGCAATTCTCAGCGTGTCAAAGGCACTTCCGTCACTCATGCGTAGTACAAAAATCCAGCAGAAGGCCGCTAAGGTCGGCTTTGACTGGGAAAATGTAAACGGTGCGCTTGATAAGCTTTTTGAAGAATGTGAAGAGCTTAAAGCCGCAGTTGAAAACAATGATGTTGAAAATCAGCGTGAAGAACTCGGTGATGTGCTTTTCTCAGCAGTTAATGTTGCAAGATTTTTGAACATTGACAGCGAACACGCACTCTACGATGCCTGTGACAAATTCACCGACCGTTTTTCGTCTGTTGAAAAGCTTGCAAACGAGCGTGGAATAGATATGAAAACGGCACCGTTATCTGTACTCGATTCCCTTTGGGATGAAGTTAAATTATCTAAGAATTATTAATTGGAGGTTTATTATTATGAACAAAACAGAACTTATTGCTGCAGTTGCCGAGCAGAGCGGACTTTCAAAGAAGGATGCAGAAAAGGCAGTTTCTTCAACAATTGACACAATCATCAATACAGTAGCTGAAGGCGAAAAGATTCAGATCGCAGGTTTCGGCACATTTGAACAGCGTCAGAGAAATGCAAGAACAGGTTGTGACCCAAGAACAGGTAAATCAATCGAAATTCCTGCTTCAAAGGTTCCTGCATTCAAGGCAGGCAAGGGCTTTAAGAATGTAGTAAACAAGTAATCTTGTTTTATATTTCGGGTAATGGTACGCTGTATCATTACCCTTTTTTGTTAAAAATTTTTTATTAAAAATCGGAAGGGTTTATAATATGCGACTTGATAAATATTTAAAAGTATCCCGACTCATCAAACGCAGAACAGTTGCAAATGAGGCGTGTGACGCAGGCAAAATCACAGTTAATGACAAGGTTGCCCGTGCGTCCTATGATGTAAAAGTCGGTGATGTAATCGAAATCACACTCGGTTCAAAAAGTGTAAAGGTTAAGGTTACAGAGGTAAAAGAAGTTGTTCGCAAGGAAGATGCGGCAACAATGTATGAGGCGGCAGTCTGATTTTTTACCAAAATTAAAACACAAAATATTACTTTGGATGAAATTAGGTGAGTAGATTATGAATAAGACAATTAATTTAATATTGGCAATATTATCTGTAATTACTTACATTGGGATTATTGTAATGAAGTTTTACACACAGATAAATATATCCAATGGCTCTTTCGTAATAATGACTTTATTGTTCATTATTTCGGTATGCCAATTTTTAAATTCGTTAAAATAATCTACACACGAGGAGAATATGTGTATACCACGACATTCATCAGGTTTACTAGTAGGAATAATTATCAACTTAATAAATATAAATAAATCGTAAGTTGAGGTATTAAACTATGAAATATTGTTGTGTTAAACAATGTGATATAACTGATTGTGGTGCTTGGTTTTACGGCAAAGGGTGTAAAAGGCAATCAGGAGGCGTTCTTCTCTGAATTCCCTCTTCTTGCTATTGCTCATGTTATTGTTGATGGCAATCTGATGCACTATGTTGTTATACATAAAATCTCAAAAAAAGAAGAATAATTTTATTTTTTTCTCCGTATAAATTACTGACAAATAATTTATACGGAGGTTTTTTTATGCAGGAAATGCCAAAGGCTAAGAATCATACGGTTATGCTTGATAACAGGGGGAAGCTTGTTATGACAGGCACGGAGGATGTGTCGGGCTTCAACGAGGAAACGGTGTCGGTAAAAACTTCCTGCGGGTGCCTTGTAATCAAAGGGGAAAATCTGCACATTGATAAGTTAAACCTTGAAACGGGAGATGTTTCAATTGACGGAAAAATTAACGCAATGCAATACCTCGGCAACGGTGCGTCAAAATCCAAACTTTCAAAACTCTTTAAGTAGGTGTAATCTTGGAGCTGACTTTTGCACAGCAGTCAACCGCATTTCTCTGTTCACTTGTATTCGGAGCGGCGGCAGGATTGCTGTATGATATATTTAAAATAATCAGAATGACGCTTTGCAAAGGAAAAGCGTCGGTTTTTGTTACAGATTTTCTTTATGTTTTTATCGTATCACTTAATCTGTTTATTTTTTCCGTTGCATATATGCTCGGATTTTTCAGAGTGTTTGTAACGGTCGGTTCATTTCTCGGTTTTGTTATTTGTAGATTAACCCTCGGCAGACTTTTATCGCTTGTATATTGTCCGATGATTCGTTTCACGGAGAGTGTCTGTGTGAAAATTTCGCAAAAAATTAAAAAAAATCTAAAAAAGCTATTGAAAAACAGCAACAACATATTGTATAATGAGGGTAAGAATAAAGGTATATTTAGAAACGATAATAATAATTCAGCAGAGAAAGCAGATAGTTTTGAAGATGAAAAAAAGCACAAAGAAAGTAAAAGAAAGCACTGCGGCTTCTCGGCAGACAGAAGACGGCGCAATAAAGGAGATAACTCCGAAAAAGCGTAAAAAAGGAAGATATATTCTGATTTATCTCGCAATTATCGGTTTTGTTTTTTATGCCGTAATTACAATTATCAATCAGAATGTTCAGATTGCCGAGAAAAAGGCAGAGCTTACGGATTTGCAACAGCAAATCAGCGTGGTTGAGATTCAGTCGCAGTATCTGAAAAAGGTTCAGAATTACAAGGGTGACGATCTTAAAAAATATATTGAAAAAATAGCTAAGGATGAATTAGGCTATGTCGGTGACGGTGAAAGAATTTTCATTAATGTTGCCGGAGAATAAAAGGGTAGAAATAATTTTAAGGGGTAATAAATTTTTATGGCTATTGAAGTCGGAATGATTCTGGAAGGCAAAGTATCAGGTATTACAAAATTCGGCGCATTTGTTGATTTGCCGGATTCAAAAACCGGTATGGTACATATCTCGGAGGTTGCACCTACCTTCATCAATGAAATCAGTGATTATGTAAAAGTCGGACAAGAAGTAAAGGTTAAGGTGCTTGCTCTTAATGACGGAAAAATCAGTCTGTCAATGAAACAGGCTCTCCCGAAAGAACAACAACAGCAGAGAAAACGCTCTGACAGACCTCAAAGACAGAATCACAGAAGCAGAGAGCCATACAAGCCTGCTCCGCCCGTAACTTCACCGGGTGATTACGAGTGGCAGAGTTCACGCAGAAATGCTCCTTCTTCGTTTGAGGATATGATGTCAAAGTTCAAGCAGACAAGCGAGGATAAGATGTCCGATCTTAAGCGTGGCGGAGAAAGCCGTGGCTACAGCCGCAGAGGCAACGGCAACGGCAGAAAATAAAAAATTATATAAGGGAGGCAGATTTTATGAAAATCACCTACACAGCAAGAAAAGTCAACCTCAGAGATAACTTTAAGGAAAGATGCGAGAAAAAGCTTTCAAAGTTTAATCGTATTTTCTCGGAGGATGCTTCTGTCAATGTAGTTGTCACCCTCGAAAAGAACCGTCAGACTGTTGAAATTACAATCCGTGACAACGGTATGATTTATCGTGCCGAAAGCACAATGCCCGAAATGAATGACGCTCTTGACAAGGTTTGCGACATTCTTATGCGTCAGATTCGTAAGAATAAAACGAGGCTTGAAAAGAAAATTAAATCCGCCGGTATTGAAGATTTAATCACGGAAGCAGCTCAGACTGATGAACCGGAGGACGATGAATACAGCGTAGTTCGTAAAAAACATGTTCTTGTAAAACCGATTTCGGTTGATGAGGCTATTCTTGAAATGAATATGGTAAACCATAACTTCTTTATGTTTATCAATTCCGAGACAGATGAAATCAATGTTGTTTACAAGCGTGCAGACGGCAACTATGGTGTGCTCGAGCCGACAACCGATTAATTTTTTAAAAGCAAGGGGTATCGGTTATTCCGATACCCTGTTTTTTTGCCTTTCAGTCTTAATAGAATTTGTGTATCAATAAAACAGGAGATAAATATGAATATGAAATTTTCCGCTCCATGCATTTTCGGTCTTGAAGGCCTTTGTGCAAATGAGCTGAGATATCTCGGTGTTGAAAATGTCAATGCCGAAAACGGCAGAGTTACCTTTACAGGCGATTGGTCAACACTTGCACTTGCAAATATAAATTCCCGTTATGCAGAGCGAATACTCATTCTTCTTGCGGAATTTGAGGTTCACACCTTTGACAATTTGTTCGAGGGCGTAAAGGCAATACCGTGGGAAGATTATATCGGAATTTCTGAGGCTTTTCCCGTAAAGGGAAGATGTCTTGATTCCGACCTTATGAGCGTTCCCGATTGTCAGAAAATCGTTAAAAAGGCAGTTGCAGACCGCCTTTCACAAAAATATATGCTCCCGTGGTTTGATGAAACAGGTGCTCCGCATCAGATTCAGTTTCTCATTCTTCGCAACAAGGTAAGTATTATGCTTGACACTTCGGGCGCAGGACTTCACAAGCGTGGATATCGTGCCGATTCAAATGATGCTCCTATAAAAGAAACACTTGCCGCCGCTATGGTTGACCTTTCAAGAGTAAGGGCAAACCACTTTGTAACCGATCCTATGTGCGGCAGCGGCACAATTCTCATTGAGGCGGCTATGAAAGCGCTTAACATTGCTCCGGGACTTAACCGTTATTTTGCCTGTGAACATTGGAATTGTGTTCCGAAAGATGTTTTTGAAACAGCAAGAGAAGATGCAAGGCAGAAAATAAGACACGACGCAACATTCAGGGCAACAGGTTATGATATAGATGATTCAGCCCTTGCAATCGCAAAGAAAAACGCAGAAATTGCAGGAGTTGCAGACAGAATAACATTTGCAAACCGTGATATTAAAGATTTTGAACTTGAGGACGGTTTTCAGACAATCATCACAAATCCGCCATACGGTGAACGATTACTTGATGTAAAATCAGCTGAAAAGCTGTATGCAGTTATGGGTGAACATTTTAAAAGAATGAAGGGTAAAAGCTACACTGTTATAAGCCCCGATGACGATTTTGAAAAAATCTTCGGCAGAAAGGCTGACAAACGCCGCAAACTTTATAACGGAACGCTTAAATGCGAACTTTATATGTATTTTAAATAATTTTCATTACATTTTAACGGCATAAAAAACAGTTGATTTTCTTTCATATTTATAGTATGATAGAAAGCGATGACAAAATTTAAGGAGGTATCACAGTTGGACGAGAATAAAGAAATTCTCACTTCTGAAAATGAGGCAGAGAATACCAACACAGATACAACAGCAGAAACAACAGAAAATACAACATTCGTTGCAGATGAGCCCACAGAAAGCGAAGAAATGTCTTTTGCTGAAACAGAACCTGCAAACGAAAACGGCGTGATTGCTCCGCAGCCAAAGAAAAAGAGTATTATTCAGCTTCCTATCATTATAGGTATCGTAATTGTTGCGGTTGCGGCAGCTACTCTTTTCGTAATCAAAGGATTTTTTGATACAAGCATTGTAGGAACATGGATTGAATCTGTTGATGTAACAGGCAATTCAGCATCATCCGACGAGGCGTCAAAGGTTGATGTTTACTACACATTTAACGGTGACAATACTCTTGATTACAGAATCGGTTCAATGGTTTGGAACGGTACATACACGGTTTCAACAGATGATTCGGGTAATCAGACACTTGCCATGACGCTTAACGGCAATGAAACAAGCTGTAATTACGCTGTTTCGGGTAATATGTTCTCTGGCAGAACTCTTGAGCTTTCAACTTCAACTGCTGCCAACAAGGTGAAACTTAAGTCAGGTTCAGAGGTTAAGCCTGAATTGAAGGTTGATAAGGACTTCAAGGCTGACAAGAAAATCACAGGTTCATGGACTTATGATAACGGTTACGCTAAGATGACATACAAGTTCAATGATGACGGTACTGTTGAAATCAACCAGTCAGACGCACTCAATGTTGACGGTACTTACTTAATCAAGAACGGCACAATCATCATCAAGTACTATTACACAGATGAAGTTGAAATGGATGTTGCTTATTCCGTAGAAAGCAACGGACTTAAGCTCAATGACATTCTCTATACAAAGGATGACGGTTCTGCAAAGGCTACTACAGCAGCAGTAACCGAGGCGGCTACGGAAACAGCTACAACTTCAGCAAAGTAAATCTTTTGAACTTTTAATGCAGGGCAACGGCAGATTATCTGCTGTTGCCTTTTTAAAAATACAATAATATGAGGAGGATTAATATGACGCCGCAGGAAGAATTTATTGAAATCTACAACAAATATATCACAAGACAGGGTGCTGACGAGCTTCTTGAATGGCTCAAAAGAACCGATTTTTTTACTGCCCCTGCAAGTTCAAAATATCATTGTGCCTGTGAAAACGGTCTTGTAATGCACTCCGTCAGCGTGTTCAATACAATGATGGAAAAGCACTATGATGAAGAAACCGACAATATTGAAAGTTTTGCAATCTGCGGACTTCTTCACGATTTGTGCAAGGCTCAGTTCTACAAGGTTTCAAGCAGAAATGTTAAGAATGAAAAAACAGGTCAGTGGGAAAAAGTGCCGTATTATGCAATTGAAGATCAGTTTCCCTACGGTCACGGTGAAAAGTCTGTTTTTCTCATTGAACGCAAAATGCACCTTAAAATTGATGAGGCTATGGCAATTCGTTGGCATATGGGTGAATTCGGTGACAAAAACAGCAACACAATCAGTCAGGCATATGACAAGTATCCGCTTGCCGTAAAGCTTCACCTTGCAGACCTTGAATCAACCTTCCTACGTGAAAAAGGAACTTCACAGGTTAATAACAGGTAATATTTTAAACACAGGTGCAGATACTTATTTTACCGATAAATTTATGATATGGGGAAACCAAAATGGATTTTATAACAGCACAGAATCGTGCCCAAGAGCTTACAAAACAGCTTGAATACCACAACAACCTTTACTACAATCAGGATGAACCGGAAATTTCCGACTACGATTACGATATGCTCATGCGTGAACTTGAGAATATCGAAAAGGAATTTCCGTCACTCAAATCTCCTATGTCACCGACAAACCGTGTCGGCGGTAATGCAGGAGAAAAGTTTTCTCCCGTTACTCATGAGGTTGTAATGGAAAGCCTTCACGATAGTTTTTCACACGAAGAGATTCGTGAATTTGATGCAAGAGTGCGAGAAACCGTGCCGAATGTACGCTATGTTGTTGAACCTAAATTTGACGGTCTTTCCGTATCATGCGAATATGAAAACGGTGTTTTTGTAAGAGGTTCAACCCGTGGCGACGGCTCTGTCGGTGAAGATGTAACCGAAAATCTTATGACAATTAAGAGCCTGCCAAAGCGTATTCCAAATGCACCCGAATATCTCGAAGTTCGTGGTGAGGTGTATATGTCGTTCAATTCGTTTGACGCACTCACCCGCAGACAGGAAGAAAACGAGGAAAAAACCTTTAAAAATCCACGAAATGCCGCCGCAGGCTCACTTCGTCAGAAAAATGCAAAAATAACCGCTCAAAGAAGTCTTGATATATTCGTGTTCAATATCCAGCAAATCAGAGGAATGACGATTGAAAGCCATATTCAGGGGCTTGACTATCTTACGGAACTCGGTTTTCCGACTGCATTCTATAGTGTTTACGATAATGTTGACGAGGTGATTGAGGAAATTGAGCGCATAGGAAATATGCGTGGAGAGCTTGATTATGCAATTGACGGTGCTGTTGTCAAGGTTGACAGCTTTGCAAGCCGCCGACTTCTCGGCAGTACCGCAAAATATCCCAAATGGGCGGAGGCATATAAATATCCGCCCGAGGAGAAGCCTACTAAACTTCTCAATATTGAAATCAATGTCGGCAGAACAGGTGTGCTTACTCCTGTAGGCAACTTTGAACCCGTACTTCTTGCCGGAACAACAGTAAGCCGTGCCACACTCCACAATAAAGATTTTATAGATGAAAAAGGTATTTGCGTAGGCGATACGGTTATAATCAGAAAAGCAGGCGAGATTATTCCCGAAGTTCTTTCCGTTAAGGAACACGCTGAAAATGCCGTGCCGTTTGAATTTCCGTCCGTATGCCCGTCATGCGGTAATCCCGTTACACACGATGAGGGCGAGGCGGCAATCCGTTGTACAAACACAGACTGTCCCGCACAGCTGACAAGACATCTTATTCACTTTGTAAGCCGTGACGCAATGGATATTGACGGACTCGGTCCTGCAATTCTTGAACAGCTTTCAGATGAAGGACTTGTAAAATCTCCTGCCGACCTCTACAGACTTAAAGCAGAAGATATTTCAAGCCTTGAACGCAAGGCTGAAAAATCTGCTCAGAATCTTATTTATTCAATAGAAAAATCAAAAGAAAACGAACTTTTCAGGCTTGTTTTTGCTCTCGGAATCCGTAACATAGGTCTTAAAGCCGCAAAGATAATCTGCGAAAACTTTGCAACAATTGACGATATTATGAGCGCAAAGGCAGAAGATTTTGAAAAGATAGACGGTTTCGGTGCTGTTATGGCAGAAAGCCTTGAAAATTATTTTTCACTTGATGGCACAAAAGAGCTTATTGCAGACCTTAAATCACTCGGTCTGAAAATGAAACCCTCTCAGCCGAAAAACACGGGCGGTCTTTTTGAAGGCAAAACCTTTGTCCTAACAGGCACACTTCCTACAATGACAAGAAGTGAAGCCTCAAAACTCATTGAACAGAACGGCGGAAAAACAAGTTCATCAGTTTCAAAAAAGACTTCATATGTCTTGGCAGGCGAAGATGCCGGCAGTAAACTAACCAAAGCCCAAACTTTAGGTGTTACAATAATTTCCGAAGAAGAATTAAAAGAAATGCTGTCAATGAAATAGTTACAATAAATACTTGACACTGTATATATGCTGTTGCATAATTATGGCGAAAGGGGTACTTAAAATGAAAAAATATTTAATTTTAGCTGTTGTAACTTTACTTGCTGTTTTGTTATCTGCTTGCAGCGGAAATGTAAAAAGTAACGATACTTCTGCTGAAAATACAACTGTTCAGGTTTCAACATCAGTTAATGAAACAACTCAGACATCAAGTGCTAAATTGCCGAAAATTTATAATCCGACCAATGTAGAAATCCGTGATAATGAAGATGAAAACAAAGTTATTATTGAGTCATCTCAAATCGAGTATGTGTGTTTGCTTGATGATATTAACGGTATGGTGTTAAATATGAAGCTTACAGCTGACGGAACTGATAAGTTTGCAGACTACACTAAAAATAATATCGGTTCTGCTGTTCGGTTTGTTATTAACGGAAAGACTGTTTCAAACCCGTATATAAATGTTGAAATTACTGACGGCAATATGAATTTTACAGGTGATTACACCGATGAAGAATATAAGGCTATCTTTAGTGAAATTAAAAACAAATAAAACGATTTTCAATCCTCCGATTTATGTCGGGGGATTTTTTTGCCCTTTTGACATATGACTGTGCTTGTCTGCATAGTATTTATTGTACAAACTCTTTTGGGAGGAATTTAAAATATGCTTGCTGAACAAAACGAAAAGAGATTTACGGCGGCACTCAACTGCCTTTGCAAGAATATTTCACGCAGACTTTTTCCGCTTGCACCTAAATTAGCCGATTCGGTTCAGGAAATCAGATTGCGGCTTTCACGACCGCTTGCACTTGTTTGTCCCGACAATACATACTACTTAACGCAAAACGGCGGACTTAGCAATACAATCCTTGACGGTGCAATGCTTGTTGTGTCAAAAGCCGATATTGTCGATACCTTCAACAACATTTGCAACTACTCCGTGTATAACAGACAGAACGAAATTGTAAACGGCTTTGTCACGATGTACGGCGGTCACAGGGCAGGAATCTGCGGAACAGCGGTTGTAAACAACGGAAAAATCGTGAATATCCGTGACATAACCTCAATCAATGTTCGCATTGCAAGGGAGCATAAGGGTTGTGCGGATTCTCTTTATAATAAGATAATTGCCGTTTCGGGAGGTGTTCTTATATGCGGAGCACCTTGCAGCGGAAAAACAACCGTACTTCGTGACCTTGCAAGACTTCTGTCAACCAAGGGCAAGAAGAATGTTGCCCTGATTGATGAAAGAGGAGAGCTTGCAGGCACGGCATCTGGTAAATTTCAGAATGATATCGGAATGTGCGATGTCTATGATTCATACAACAAGAGCGAGGCGATGCTTCACGCAATCCGCAGTATGGCACCCGAAATTGTCATCTGCGATGAAATCGGCTCAAAAGAAGATATCTATGCCGTAGAAAAGTCGGTCAACTGCGGAGTTCGGATAATTTCATCAACGCATTGTGCAAATGAATACGAGCTGAAACAGAAAGCAAACATGGTTTCTCTCATGAAAACAGGAGCATTTCAAACGCTTGTGTTTCTGTCAAATCGAACCCACGCAGGTGAAATTGTAAAAATATCGCAGGTAGGTGACAACTTTGCCGTTTAAACTCATAGGATGTTTGCTTGTTGTCTGCACGGGTACAATGATAGGTTTTGTTTTGTCGGGTAGGTTATACAAACGCAGAGATTTTCTGAAATCATTCACGGAATTTATATCATTGCTTGCAACAAATCTTCGCTACAGCGGTGATGATATCTTCACTCTGGTTAATTCCTGTGCAGAAAATTCAAGCCTTAATTTATTACTTTTTTCAGAATGTGACAGACCTTTTGACGAATTGTGGCTTGAAAGGGTAAAACAATTATCTTCTGAAATACCGCTTTCAAAATCCGACATTTCAATGCTGAACGATTTCGGAGGTCAGCTCGGAAAAACCGATACGGAGGGGCAGTTAAAACATCTTGAACTCTACGAGGTGTCATTTTCAAAGCAGCTTTCATCAGCCCTTGATGCCATAACAAAAAAATCAAAGCTATATAAAACAATGGGTTTTTTTGCAGGAAGTGCAAGCGCCCTTATGATGATTTAGAGGTAGTAATGGATGTTGAGCTTATTTTCAAAATTGCCGCTGTCGGCATAATTGTTGCGGTTCTTACCCAACTTCTCATACGAAGCGGTAGAGAGGAGCAGGCAATGCTGACCTCGCTTGCCGGACTTATAGTTGTGTTGACGCTGATAATAACGCAAATCAGCACTCTGTTCAACACAATAAAACAGCTTTTCGGTTTTTAATATGAATATTCTGTCAATTTCCGTGCTTGCCGTTGTGACCGTAATAATCTGCGTAATGCTCAAACCGAAAAATGCGGAAATCTCCGTTATGCTCGGTATAAGCTGTTCCGTTATTATTTTAATCGGCGTGCTTACTCAGGTTTCGGCTATCGTTACAACAATCAATCAAATCATAGCGTCATCGGGAATAAGCATTGACTACATAGTAATTCTGCTGAAATCAATCGGAATATGCCTTGTCACCGAGTTCGCCGTGAATACCTGCAAGGATTCGGGCAGTCAGTCGCTTGCGTCAAATGTTTCACTTGCGGGAAAAATTATGGTCACGGTAACGGCACTTCCGCTTTATTCGGATATTTTAAAAACCGTGTTGTCACTTGCAGGCAATTGAGGTGAAAAAGTGAAAAAAAGTGTTGTAATAATTACTGTCGTGTTTGTGCTTATCGCCCTTTCATGTGTCTGTGCAAACGCTGAAGAAGGTGAAATGATTTATGATATGTCAAATGTTTTTGATTCGCTGTCCGACGATATAAAACAGAGCCTGCAAAATATGGGCGTTGATTTGGGAGATTTTTCAAAGCTTGCCAACCTGTCTTTTGAAAATGTAATGGGTGAAATTCTCTCGCTTGCACTCGGCAACATTTCTTCACCGCTCAAAGGTCTTGTCAATATAACCGCCCTGCTTTTGCTCTGTTCCGTAATCAGTGCCTACAACGGTTCGCTATCCTGTGATATTTCAAACTCGCTGAACATAACCGCAACGCTCTGCATAACCTGTGCCGCAGTAGTTCCCGCTGTCGGAGTCATCGCATCAACGGGTTCGGTAATCTGCACAGCATCAAATATAATGCTTGCCTATGTTCCTGTTATGGCTGTAATTATGGCAAGCTCGGGTTCTGTGGCAGGTTCGGCATCATACTATGCCGTTATGATAGGGGCAGGGGAGGGTGTGTCACAGCTTTCATCAAAAATAATCGTTCCTCTGCTCAATATGTTCCTCGGTCTGTCAATAACATCATCCGTATCGCCGTCCGTAAATCTCAGCGGTTTTATGTCAATGATTTCAAAGAGTGTAAAGTGGCTTTTGGGATTTGCTATGACAATCTTCACAGCCGTGCTGACATTCAGACAGCTTATAAGCGTTTCGGTTGACAATGTTTCAACCCGTGCTGTAAGGTTTACCCTCAATTCATTTATCCCGATAGTCGGTTCGGCACTTTCGGATGCCTACAAGGTGGTTCAGGGCAGTATCGGACTTTTAAAATCGGGAATAGGAATAATAGTGATTCTGTCCGTTACAATTGTGTTTATGCCTGTGATTCTACAGGGAGTAATGTGGATGTTTACCCTTTGGATCGGCAAATCAACGGCAGAGGTTCTCAATCTAAACGGTCCGGCAAAACTGCTTGAAAACATATCGTCTGTCTTTTCAATTCTCATAGCTGTTTTGCTGTGCATTATGTCAATTTACATTCTTTCAACGGCGGCGGTAATTATGCTTGGCGGAGGTTCATCATGAGCGGACTTTTTACGGTTGTTGTTGTAATGTGTGCGTCTGCGTTAATATGCTCGCTTGTTCAGACCTTTGTTACAGACGGCAGTACAAAGAAAATCATCAGCCTTGTTTTAGGCGCTTTTATTATCTGCTGTATGGTTGTTCCAGTGAAAGATGCCGTGTCATCATTTAATACTAATGTTGAAGAAAATCAAAATTCTGCAAAAGAAATATCAACTGATGATGAGGCATACAGCAATGCCGTTATAAAGCAGACGGAGATAAATCTTGAAACTGCATTAAAAAATCTTCTTTTACAGAATAATATAACAATCAAATCGTGTGACATAATTTTGAGCAGAGTTGAAAACAACGGCATAATCATAGCGTCAATCAGCATATATATAGACAAAGAATTTGTTCGGTACACAAATCTTGTATCGTCAATTGTTTATGACAATTTCGGAATTACACCAAACATTATGACGGAGTGAATTATGGAAGACAAAACAGGTTCAAAGCTGAAATCAATGCTCGACAGTAAAAAAATAAGAAATATCATAATCGTTGTCGGTCTTATCGGTATTGGTTTAATATTTCTTTCAAACTGGGTTGATTTCGGTTCTTTGACATCAGGAAAAGGAGATGAAGCATTTTCCGTAAAAACATACAGCACAAAAATAGAAAATGATTTGCAGACGGTGATTTCAAAAATTGAGGGAGCAGGCAAGACGGAAGTTTTGCTCACAATGGAAAATTCCGTTGAATATGTTTATCTTGACAACAGCACCACCAAAACAAAGGAAATTGAACCTTTGATAAGAGGAGTGCTTGTAGTGTGTGAAGGCGGTGATGATCCTGTTGTGGTTGAGCGTGTCACCGATGCAGTCACAAAAGCGCTTGATATTTCAACAGCAAAAGTATGTATTACAAAATTATCAGAATAAAGGTCGGGAGTAATATGAAATCTAAGAAAAAATATATCGTTTTTGCATCACTTGTGCTTGCACTTTCGGCAGCAGTGTACATAAACTGGCAGCTTTCGGGGGCAAAAACTCCCAAAAGTGCCAAAGAACTTGGTGCGGCATCATATGTCAGTGCAACCGCTTCGGCGTCGGATGATGAGGTACAGCAGACGGCGGCACTTTCAAACGAGAGCAAAAGCTATTTTTCAGCCGAAAGGACAAAGCGGCAGGCAACTCAGGATAAAATAATTGATGATGCAAAAGAAATTTTCAATCTTGAAAGCTCGTCTGATGCCGACAAAAGTGAGGCTGAAAAGAATGTTGAAGAGCTTCTCAAAACCTTTACAATTCAGGACAGCATTGAAAGTATTGTCAAAGCCAAAGGATTTTCAGAATGCCTTTGCTATATAAGCGATCAGGGTGTGTCGGTAATTGTTCCGAAATCTCAGCTTGACGATACATCTGTTCTGATTATTGACGATGCCGTGGTTACTCATTATGAGGTTGATTATGACGATATATCGGTAATAGGGGCATGAAATTAGCAGAGGGCATAGTGTCCTCTGCTTTTTTTATGCATAAAAATATTCCTATGTTCACAAAGAATACTGCGCAATAGGCTGAAATTTTTCCGGAAACTTGTCAATCGATTTAAACGGATATATAATTAGAATTATAACAATTAGAATTAAAACTATTAAAGAGAGGGTTGTGTATGAAAGAGTCAATTCACTATCTGCTGATGTCTGACCATATGCTTGTGCAAAAGGCACTTCTCGGCAGTATCAAAGAATCGGGACTTACATTGGGTCAGCCGAAAATACTCGATTACCTAAAAGACCATAACGGCTGTGTACAAAAGGATATTGCGGCAGGCTGTCACATTGAGCCTGCGTCCATAACCGTGATTTTGCGTGGTATGGAAACCAAAGGCTATATCGCAAGGAAATCTCTTGGCGGCGACAGAAGGTCACTCTATGTTTTTCTCACCGATAAGGGAAAAGAGTATGTCCGATATCTCAATGAAAAATTTGACAGCGTAGAAAGTATTGCAACAGACGGCTTTTCAGAAGAAGAAACGGAAGTGTTCCAAAGTCTGCTTGCAAAAGTGTATGAAAATATGACAAAGCATTTTGAAAAGGAAGTTATGTAATGAATTTAAAAAATATGAAAATCAGATTGCCGATGTATTTTATCGGTCTTTTTATAATGACAATCGGAATTGCACTTTCGGTAAAATCAAATCTCGGTGTATCTCCCGTAAGCTCAATCCCATACACAATGACCTGCATATGGGGCATAGAAATGGGCAAGGCAACAATCATATTCCACATTGTTCTTGTGTTCATTCAGTTTTTGTTACTTCGCAAAAACTTTAAATTAATAACCCTTTTGCAGATTCCCGTAGGCGTTATCTTCGGCTATTTTACAACATTCTGCAACTACCTTGCATCATTCTTTCCGACACCCGATAATCTTATTGTCAGAATCTTAATGGTGCTTGCAAGCTCCGTTATTGTCGCAGTCGGAATTTTTCTGTATCTTCCTGCCGATGTTATTCCGCTCGCAGGCGAGGGTGTAATGTCTGCTGTTTCACAGGTTACAAAAATCGAATTTTCAAAGATAAAAATGGGTTTTGATATCACTATGGTGGTAGTGTCGGCAGCGGCTTGTCTGATTATGATTCACAGCCTTGGCAGTGTCGGTGCAGGAACAGTAATTGCGGCATTTCTTGTTGGATTTATTCTCGGCATTATCAACAAAGCTTTCGGAAAATACAGAGATAAACTTCTTAAAAAGACTCCGTCCGTTCAGGTTGATGAAAAAAATGATGATGAGCAGAATCCTACATATGTAATCACCGTGTCAAGGGAATACGGCAGCGGCGGCAGACAGATTGCAAAGGCACTTGCCGAAAGTCTTGGGTTTAAGTATTACGATAACGAGCTGATAAAACTTGTTGTTGAGAAGAGCGGCTATTCTCCTGATTTTATTGAAAAGAATGAACAGACAATTAAAAATCCTTTACTTCACGATTTCTTTGCGTGGTACGGCGGACCGCTTGATACCGCAAATATGCCGAATGTCGAAAGCCTTTTTAACCGTGAAAAAAATGTAATAAAAACCATTTCACAGAATGAATCCTGCGTAATAGTCGGCAGACTTGCAAACGAGATTCTCAAAAACAAAAAGCATACATTCAATGTATTTGTATCAGCCGATGAAAATACCGAGGCAGAGAGAATTTCCGAAAGGGATAATCTTTCCGTAAACGATGCTCTTAAAAAGGTCAGAAAGGTAAACCGTGAAAGAGCCGACCATTGCAAATACTTTACATCTTCCGAATGGGGCAATGCAGATAACTACGATTTGTGCATAAAGTCCGATACATTCGGCTGTGATGAGAGCACTAAAATTATTGAAGAGTTATTCAGAAAGAAATTTCCGAAATTCAAATGATTTGTCACAGATATCTTTGTCAATTCTTATTTACATTCAATTTCAGTTATGGTATAATCTTGATGATAATAACTACCTTTATTAAATTAATTTAACGAAAAGTTGGGCTTAATATGGATAATGAAATGAACAATGTAACTAATGATATTGAAGTTAATGATATTTTTGAGGAAGAGGTTAATCTTACAAGAAGTGAGTCGAGAGAGCAGGCTTTTATGCTTTTGTTCTCAAAGTCTTTTGACGATGAGCCTCTTGAAGAAACAATAGATGATAATTCGGAAATGTTTGTAGGCGGTGTTTGCGCATATGCTCAGGCTGTAGTTTCCGGCATTGAGGACAAGCGTGATGAGATTGACGAAATCATTGCAAGCCACCTGAAAAAGGGCTGGACTCTTTCAAGAATTTCAAAGCCGTCGCTTGCAATCCTCCGCCTTGCAATCTATGAGATGAAGTATCTTGACAATGTTCCGCAGAGCGTTTCAATCAACGAGGCTGTTGAACTTGCAAAGAAATATACAATCGACGAGAGCAAATTTGTAAACGGTATTCTCGGCACATATTCCCGTGAATTTTCGGGAAAGTCGGAGAAGTGATATGAGCCTTTTTCTCGGAATTGACACTTCAAATTACACAACATCAACCGCCCTTTACGACAGCAAAACGGGCAAAATGGTTCAGCAGAAAAAACTTCTTCCCGTAAAAGAAGGTCAGCTCGGACTTCGTCAGAGTGACGCTGTGTTTCACCACACAGCACAGCTACACACGCTTATTGAAGAACTTTTGAAAGATGTTGATACAAGCAAAATAGCCGCAATTGCGGCGTCAAGCCGTCCAAGACCTGTTGACGGCTCATATATGCCGTGTTTCACCGTTGGAGAGAACACGGCAAAAATTTTATCTTCTGCAATGAAAATCCCTCTTTACACATTTTCGCATCAGGAGGGACATATCTCGGCGGCATTGTTCGGCTCGCAGAGAACAGATTTGTTTGATAAGCAGTTTATCGCTTTCCATGTCAGCGGAGGTACAACCGAGGCAGTATTTGCCAAAGGATTCGGCACGGGCTTTTCCGTTGAACTTGCGGCACACACACTCGACCTTAATGCAGGACAGGCAATTGACCGCACAGGACTTATGCTCGGTTTAAAATTTCCGTGTGGTCCTCAGCTTGAACAGCTTGCCCTTAAAAATACAGAAAAAATCAAGGTAAAACCAACTCTTAAAGGCTGTGATTGTTGCCTTAGCGGAGTTGAAAATCTTTCAAAAAAGCTGATTGCCGAAGGCAAATCTCCCGAATATGTTTCGGCATTCTGTCTTAAATATATTGAACAGACCTTGTCCGAAATGACCGAAAGACTGCTTGAAAAATACGGAGAACTTCCATTGCTCTTTGCCGGCGGAGTAATGTCAAATCAAATAATAAAAAATTCTTTTGAAGAAAAATATAATGCAATATTCGCACCGCCGCAGTTTTCGGCAGATAACTCAGCAGGAATTGCATATTTAGGATACAGGAAGTATAACGATGTACACACCCGAGTTTAGCAAACCACGAGTTTTAAGTGTTTCACAACTGAATTTCTATATAAAGTCAATTATTGAAAATGACGCAAGGCTGAATTTTGTCTTTGTTACGGGTGAAATTTCAAACCTAACCGACCATTACAGAAGCGGACACATCTACCTTTCAATCAAAGACGAAAAATCCGTTATAAGAGCCGTAATGTTTGCCGGCAATGCCCGTAATTTAAAGTTCAGACCGACCGACGGAATGAAAGTAATCTGCCGTGGCAGAGTTGCAGTCTATGAACCCACAGGTCAGTATCAGCTTTATATTGAAGATATGCAGCCCGACGGCATAGGTGCGCTTTCGCTTGCTTATGAACAACTTAAAAAGACGCTTGCCGAAAAAGGACTTTTTGCTCCCGAACATAAGAAGAAAATTCCGCCGTTTCCGAATTCAATCGGTGTAATTACTTCTCCCACAGGTGCGGCAGTACAGGATATCCGCAACATTCTTTCAAGAAGATTTCCGTCTGCCGACATAATTATGTGTCCCGTACTTGTTCAGGGCGAGAATGCTCCCGCCCAACTTATTGACGCCGTACAGAAACTTGATAAATACAACGCCTGTGATGTTATCATAATCGGCAGGGGCGGCGGTTCAATTGAAGATTTGTGGGCATTTAATGATGAAAACCTTGCTTATGCAATCTACAACTGTAAAATTCCGGTAATTTCCGCTGTCGGTCATGAAACCGATTTTACAATCTGTGACTTTGTATCCGATCTCAGAGCGCCGACTCCGTCTGCGGCGGCAGAGCTTGCAGTTCCCGATACTGCGGAGCTTGTTGATTACTATAAATCTCAAAAGCAGTATGTTTCGTCAATGGCAACATTGAAATTAAGACAGGAATATAATGCTCTTACAGAATTAAAAACAAGACTGTCCGTTGTATCACCACAACAGAGAATTTTTGAATATGAAAAATCTCTTGAACTTTGCAAAACGAAAATACAGCATTTTGTTCAGGAAATAGTAAATAAAAAGACTGCCGATATCACAAAGACAGCCGCAAAACTTGAAGGACTCAACCCAGTTAAAATTCTTTCAAGAGGTTATTCGATTGCCGAAAAAGACGGTAAGACGGTAAATTCAGCAAAAATGCTGAAAAGCGGAGATGAATTTACACTCCGTTTTTCTGACGGTGAAATAAAGGCAAAAGCAACAGGTGAGTAAAATGGCATTTACACATTTACATCTTCATACAGAATACAGTCTGCTTGACGGTGCCTGCCGTTTGAGCAGACTTGCAAAAGCCGCAAAAGAAAAAGGAATGACTGCACTCGCAATCACCGACCACGGTGTAATGTACGGTGCAGTCGATTTTTATAAGGTATGCAAAAAACAGGGTATAAAGCCGATAATCGGCTGTGAAGTGTATGTTGCACCGCAAAGCCGTTTTGACAAGACCTCATCCTATGGAAAATACTATCATATGGTTCTGCTCTGCAAAAATCATACAGGCTATCAGAATCTTATCAAGCTTGTGTCAAAGGGTTTTACGGAGGGATTCTATACAAAGCCGAGAATTGATGATGAACTCCTTGCCGAGTATCATGAGGGCTTAGTCTGCCTCTCTGCCTGTCTGGCAGGTGAAATTCCTCAAAAGCTCCTTGACGGTGATTATGCCGGTGCAAAGTCAAAGGCAGAATTTTACCGTGATATATTCGGGAGTGAGAACTTTTTTATAGAGCTTCAGGACCACGGAATTGAGGAACAGAAAAGGATAATTCCAAGCCTTATAAAGCTTGCCCGTGAAATCGGTGTTGACATTGTTGCAACAAACGATTGTCACTATATCGAAAAACAGGACAGCACGGTTCACAATATTCTTCTCTGTATTCAGACCAACCGAACAGTCAATGACAGCGACAGAATGGAGTTCAAAACTTCGGAATTTTATCTTAAAACAGAAGATGAAATGCGTGAGGTATTTGCAAGTTATCCCGAAGCAATCGACAATACACAGAAAATTGCCGATATGTGCAATGTGGATTTTGAATTCGGTGTACGCAAGCTTCCGAGATTTGATGTTCCTAATAACGAAGACCATCTGCATTATTTCAGAAGAAAATGCTATGAGGGGCTTTATAAACACTATGGAGAAAATCCCGACAAAGGTCTTATTGACCGACTTGAATATGAAATCAACACGGTGTCGCAAATGGGTTTTGTAGATTACTACCTCATTGTAAATGATTTTGTAAGCTACGCAAAATCATGCCAAATTCCTGTCGGACCCGGCAGAGGCTCGGGTGCAGGCTCACTTTGTGCCTACTGCATAGGCATAACCGCAATCGATCCGATAAAGTACAATCTTCTTTTTGAAAGATTTCTCAATCCCGAAAGAGTCAGTATGCCCGATTTTGATGTCGATTTTTGTAAGGAACGCAGGGGAGAGGTTATCGACTATGTTGTGCGTAAATACGGCGAAGATCATGTTGCACAGATAATTTCGTTCGGTACAATGGCGGCAAGAGGTGCAATCCGAGATGTCGGAAGGGTGCTTGAAATTCCGTATGCGACAGTAGATTCTGTTGCAAAGCTTGTTCCTATGGAACATGATATGACAATCGAGGAAGCGCTGAAACTGAGTCCCGATCTGAGAAGTCGCTGCAATAACGATCCGCAGATAAAAAAACTGCTTGATGTTGCAATGAGCATTGAGGGAATGCCCCGCCACGCAACAATGCACGCCGCGGGTGTTGTAATCACCGATAAGCCCGTCAGCGACTATGTTCCGCTGTCAAAAAATGACGATAATGTTGTAACACAGTTCACCATGACGGCACTTGAAGAACTCGGCCTTTTAAAAATGGACTTCCTCGGGCTCAGAAACTTAACTGTAATCAATGATGCAGAAAAGCAGATAAAACATAAAAATCCCGACTATAATCCCGATATGGTCGATGAAAACGATAAAAAAGTTTTTGAAATGTTTTCAAAAGGATATACGGAGGGTGTGTTTCAGTTTGAAAGCCAAGGAATGAAAAATGTTCTCACTCAGCTAAAACCGGAGCGAATTGAGGATCTTATAGCCGTTACGGCACTCTATCGTCCCGGACCTATGGACAGCATTCCCGTTTATATTGACTGTCGTCACAATCCGTCGCATATTCGTTACAAACATCCGCTTTTAAAGGAAATTCTCGGAGTTACAAGCGGCTGCATAATTTATCAGGAACAAGTTATGCAGATTTTCAGAACGCTTGCAGGCTACAGCCTCGGCAGAGCGGACATAGTGCGCCGTGCAATGAGCAAGAAAAAACTTGCCGTAATGGAGTCGGAGCGTGAAATATTCATCCACGGTCTTACTGATGATGACGGAAATATCATAGTTGAAGGATGCATTCGCCGTGGGGTTGATGAAAAAACGGCAATTTCCGTTTATGATGAAATGGAAAGCTTTGCACACTACGCATTTAACAAATCCCATGCTGCGGCATATGCCAACATTTCCTACAAAACTGCATGGCTCAAATGCCACTATCCCCGTGAATATATGGCGGCTCTGCTTTCAAGTGTTCTTGATAATCAAAATAAACTTGCGTCATATATCACTGAGTGCAAACGGCTCGGAATCCGTGTATTACCGCCTAATGTCAACGAAAGCAATCTTCATTTTACGGTCAGCGGAAACGATATCCGTTACGGACTTCTTGCCGTTAAAAATCTCGGCAGAAATTTCATAGATGAAATCATCTCGGAGCGCATAAACAATCCTTATGAAGATTTCTTTGATTTCTGCAAAAGGCTCTACGGCAGAAATATGAACAGCAGAGCAATTGAAAGTCTGATAAAATGCGGTGCATTTGACGGACTCGGAGCAAATCGCAGACAATTGCTCGCAATCAGTAAAACCGTTCTTGATGATGTTGAGTATGAAAGCAGAAGAAATGCGGGCGGTCAGATGTCGTTTTTTGATGATGCAGAAGTTGATGTTCAATCATCAAAGCCGAAAATTCCCGATTTGCCCGAATTTCCCGTTTCTGAACTTTTGCATATGGAAAACGAAATTGCGGGAATGTATCTCAGCGGTCATCCGCTCGATGAATACACAACTTTTTCAAAAGCAATCCATGCCGACAAAACGGGCGATATAATCAATAATGACAGCGGTATGTATTTTGACGGAAAAAAAGTCAGCCTTGTCTGCATAGTTGCAAAGCTGAAAACCCAGCTTACAAAAAATAACAGGATTATGGCTTTTGTCAATGCCGAGGACAGATACGGAATGCTTGAAATCGTGATTTTTCCGAATGTATATGAAAAGTATTCCGCTCTCCTCGGGGCAGGCGGTGCGTTGCTGTTCCGCGGAACTGTCAATTTAAAAGAAAATGAAGAGCCGAAAATTATCTGCGATTCCATAGCGTCTGCCCGTACAAACGAGGATTGCAAAAATAACCCTGTTGCAGTAAAAAACACAGAACATTTTTCGCAAAATCATCAGATGCAAACCGTGAAAACTGATACACAAAAGCCTTCTGCGTTGTATTTGCGTATTGATGACCTCAATACCGACAAATACAACCGTGCAAAGCGTGTTCTTGACATTTTTGACGGCAGAACGCCTGTTATTTTCTATCTTACCGACACTAAAAGAAAGGTGAAAGCCCCCTCATCAATGTGGGTTGATATCAATCCTGTAATGATAAAAGAACTCAAATATCAGCTTGGTGACGAAAATGTGGTGGCAAAATAACCAAAAACAAACTTTTATTTCAGTTATTTGTAATAAAAATTAGTGAAAGCTATTGAAAATTTCGTTTTTATGTATTATAATTTATGTTGTTAAAAACACTTTATTGCATAAAAGTGCAGAAGCATATGATGCTTTACAGCGTGAAAGTGCTGAAAGCTTAGGAGGAAATTAAAATGAAAAAAGCTAAAAAGATTGTCGCAGTTGCTCTTGCGGCGGCTTCCATGTCACTCGCATTTGCAGGATGCGGCGGTTCTGCAGAAAGCTCAAAGACAGATAATTCAGGCACGGACGGTAAGGTTTACAATATCGGTATCTGTCAGCTTGTTCAGCACGAGGCTCTTGATGCCGCAACAAAAGGCTTTAAGGATTATCTCACGGAGAAACTCGGCGCAGACAATGTAAAGTTTGACGAGCAGAACGCTCAGGGCGATTCCGCAACCTGTGCAACAATCTGTAACCAGTTTGTATCTTCAAACTATGACCTTATTCTCGGCAACGGTACTGCCGCACTTCAGGCAGCATACACAGCAACACCGAATATTCCGATTCTCGGTACTTCAATCACAGATTACGGCACAGCGCTCGACAAGTCTGATTGGAACGGCGTTTCGGGTATGAATGTTTCGGGTACAACAGACCTTGCTCCGCTTGATCAGCAGGCGGCAATGCTCAAGGAGCTTTTCCCCGATGCAAAGAATGTCGGAATCCTCTACTGCTCGGCTGAGGCTAACTCAAAGTATCAGTGCGATACAATCACTCCTTATTTCAAGGATGCAGGCTATACTGTAAAATCATATTCATTTGCAGATTCAAACGATGTTGCCGCAGTTGCAAAGACTGCCTGTGACGAGAGCGATGTTCTTTACATCCCGACAGATAACACAGCGGCATCTAACACAGGTATCATCGACAATGTTGCCACAGCCGCAAAAACACCTATTGTTGCCGGCGAAGAAGGCATCTGCAAGGGCTGCGGTGTTGCAACACTTTCAATCAGCTATGACGAGCTTGGCAGAAAAACAGGCGAAATGGCTTACAACATTCTTGTAAAGGGTGAGGACATCACAAAGATGAAGGTTGAGGCAGCTCCGAATGTAACAAAAGAATATATCAAAGATCGTTGTGACTCATACGGAATCAAGGTTCCCGACGATTACAAAGAAATCAAAGCAGAATAATTCATATTCGGAAAAATAATATTGGCAGGGGTGCCGTGCAAGCGACACCCCGATATTTTATGTATAGGTGGTTTTTATGGATTTTTTAGCAAACTACTTCGGTTCTCTTAATCCTATGAGCTTTTTATCCGCACTTCCGGGTAATATTGCTCAGGGTATAATCTGGGGACTTATGGGACTCGGTGTATTTCTCACCTTTAAGCTTTTGAACTTTGCCGACCTCAGCGTTGACGGTTCATTTGCAACAGGCGGTGCAGTAACCGCAGTTATGCTCATCAACGGCTGTCCCGTTTGGGCAACAATCATCGTAGCAATCCTTGCAGGTCTTGCGGCAGGTCTTGTAACGGGACTTCTTCACACGCTTCTCGGAATCCCCGACATTCTCGCAGGTATCCTCACACAGATTGCTCTTTATTCAATTAACCTGAATATTATGGGAAAATCAAATCTCCCAATCAGCTACAGAAACTATACGCTTGTTGTTTCTGCAAGTAATATAAATATGGCAATTCTCGTAGGTCTTGGAATTTGTGCCGTTGTAATTGCCGCAATGTATTGGTATTTCGGCACGGAACAGGGTTCAACAATCCGTTCAACAGGTTCAAACCCTGCTATGAGCAAGGCACAGGGTATTAACATCAATTTTACAAAGGTAATTGCTCTTGCACTTTCAAACGGACTCGTTGCACTTTCGGGTTCACTTTTTGCTCAGTATCAGGGCTTTGCGGATATCAACATGGGCAGAGGCGCAATCGTAATCGGTCTTGCCGCTGTAATCATCGGTGAAGTTCTCGGTGAGGCAATTTTCCGCAAGCACATGAATTTCATCATCAGAATGCTCTTTGTAATTGTCGGCGGTATTCTCTATTATATCGCAATGGGCATCGTACTCTGGCTCAAAATGCCTACAGACGATACAAAGCTATTCACGGCAATTATCGTTGCAATCTTCCTTGCAGTTCCGTATCTCCAGAAAAAGAGAAAGACTTCATTCAAGAAAGTTGCAAAAATAAATGCTAAAAACGCACATAAGGAGGGTTAAGAATGCTTGAAATCAAGAATGTATGGAAAACCTTTAATAAAGGCACAGTAAACGAAAAGCAGGCGCTCTGCGGAGTTAATCTCACCCTCAATGACGGCGATTTTTGTACGGTAATCGGCGGTAACGGTGCAGGTAAGTCAACAACACTCAACGCGATTGCAGGCGTGTGGCCCGTTGACTGCGGTCAGATTCTCATTGACGGCAAGGATATTTCCGCATTGCCCGAGCATAAAAGAGCGCCGTACCTCGGCAGAGTATTTCAGGACCCGATGACAGGCACGGTAGCCGATATGGAAATCATAGAAAACCTCGCAATTGCCGCAAGACGAGGCAAGAAAAGAGGACTTTCATGGGGGGTAAAGGCTGATGAAAGATTTCGTTACCGTCAGATGCTTGCAGAGTTCGACCTCGGACTTGAGGACAGAATGTCCTCAAAAGTAGGACTTCTCTCAGGCGGTCAGCGTCAGGCAATAACACTCCTTATGGCAACAATCAAAAAGCCAAAGCTTCTCCTGCTTGACGAGCATACAGCCGCTCTTGACCCGAAAACAGCCGCAAAGGTGCTTGAGCTTTCCGACAAAATCATTGCCGAAAACAACCTTACGGCACTTATGGTAACTCATAATATGCATGACGCAATTACTCACGGCAACCGTCTTATTATGATGAGTGACGGCAAAATTATCCTCGATATCTCAGGCGAAGAAAAGAAAAATCTTACGGTTGAACACCTCCTCGAAATGTTTGAAAAAGCAAGCGGTTCAAAGCTTGAAAACGACCGTATGCTTTTAAGCAAGGATAAATAACCAAAATCATATAACCTCAAACAAAATGCCCGACACCGCAGTCGGGCATTTTTATTTGTATATTAAACTATGCACGGTTATCCGTAGCTGTGTCCGTTGGACTGCCGTCACGCAAAGGCGGAAAATTTTTCGTTAAACTGATTTTATAATGTTACTGTACAACATTCAAATATTGAACTTTCAGCAAAATAACATTATCAAATTTGTAACACACGGCATAACAATTTCTTAATCGGAATAATTAAAAACACCGATATATAGACGAATTCTACAAAAAACGCACCATAACTTGTGCATAACATAAAAATATCTTGTCAAAACGGCAAAACTGAATGTAAAAACAAACACAAAACTATCACATTAAACAAACACAATAAAATTATTGCAACCTAATTGAAAAAATCAATCTAAAATGGTATAATCTACTATAAAGAATATGGGTTAGTGTTCACATTTTGACTGAAACAAGCTCAATGACACATTTTTTAGCTAAGGACATGGCACTTTTTGTAAATTTGCAACAAAATCCCGTGGCTTTGCCGATTATGTTTCACCGTTGGTCAGGCGGTAAAGGTCAACCCCGAACCTAACCAAAACCAAAATATTAGGTTATGGAGGTAATAATTATGAAAACAAAAATTTCTCATTTAGGCAGAAGCACTGTTTCCGTCATCCTTGCGGTAATGATGCTCCTGTCAACAATGCTTATCGGCACAATTACCACGGCAAATGCGGTTGACCTTACAAAGTTTTCTAAGGTGTATCTTGATGCTAATGTGGCTAAGTACAACGCCAATACTGATATGCAATCAACGAAACCTTCAAATGCTTATGCTTTTGATGGTAAAGGTGCTGTTGGTACCTGTGATGAAAACGCTAATACAACAAGTGATTGGCCTGGTAGTTTGTTAAAATCAGAGGGTAATGGTATTTATTCTATTTTAGTTAGTAATGATGCAACAAAAATCATTTTCAATTCTGGAAAAGGTGGTAAGCAAACCGGCAACCTCATACTTCCTCCTACTTGGAAAACTACACCTATGATTTATCGTGGCAGTGGTACTGACGGTTCAAACGGTTGGGAAGAGTATACCACATCAGTAAAAGTAGCTGATAGTGTAACACTTGCAGCTAATCCTACATCTGTAAAAGTAGGAAAACCCGTTACTCTTACGCCTAAAGTAAGTGGTTCAAAATTGGATAATCTTAATTATACTTATAATAAGATATCTGGTGGCGCAGCTACTGAAGTAAAGAATGCTGACAATTCTCTTACTGTAACCCCGACTGTAGCCGGCACTTACAAGTATACGGTCACAGTTTCAGCGGATAGTTATTCGCCTGTCACAAGCATCGAGGCTAGTTTTACAGTAACTGATTCTGTTAAATATTATATTGGCGGTAGATTTAAGGGTGAAAGTTGGAATCCCAACAGAACTGATATGCAATTTGTGAAGGTGGACGGAGAGTCTAATCTTTATAAATATGAAACAAATATGACAGTATCTCAACTTTCTCAAAATGTTGATAACGCTAAACAATATTTCTTCATTCATACAGGTAATGGTAACGAGAAAGTATATTATGCGAGTAGTGATAGATTAGGTCATACATTTCATAAGAATTCTATTAACAATCAGTTGACGCTAAAGTATTATCCTACTAAAGCGGATGATGAAAAAAATTATATAAAATTTGATGATGTAGCTGATAGTTCATCAAATGTAGTTCTGTATCTTGACACATCAGATAAGGATAACTTAAAGCTTTACTATTCTGCTGATATTGAACCGGACTACAGAATTACAGGTAATCTGTCAGCAATTGGCGAATGGAATGGTTATGATAGTGCTTTAAAATTCGATACCGCTGAATCAGACGGTTCATATAGTAAAGTAATTACTGTTACAGATGATGATGTAAACAATAAGTTTTTTAAGCTGATTAAGTCGGAGAATGGTTCGGACAAATATTATGGTCCGAACGATAGTACATATGATATTATTTCGAGTAATTCATCAGTTACAGCGTATGACACATTCGAAGGTTCAGGTGAAGGTAACGACTTCTATTTTAGTAAAGCAGGTACATACAAGATTCATTATATTGTAAAGACTGGTAAAAATACACCAAGTGTTTGGGTAGAGGAAAATACCACAAAATACAATGTTACTGTAGCAGAAAATATAAAGTCAATTGCGTCTGTTGATAAGACAGAAGCTGCAAAAGGCGAAAAGGTTACTGTTACTGCAACTCCTGAAACTGGCAAAGTTCTTGACACAGTAACTGTTGTGGGTGAAAACGGTAGTACTCCAATTGAAACCACCGTAAGTGGCAACACCGCAACATTTACAATGCCTGATCAGGATGTTACCGTAACAAATGTAACATTCCGTACCGCAAACACATACACAGTAAAATTTAGTTCAAGTGACAATACATTCGGTACTGTTTCCGCTAAACACAACGGTGCTGATTTCAATTCCGGTACAACAGTAACCGAGGGCGATGAAGTAACATTCACTGCAAAACCAGCCAATGGCTACGCTCTTTCCGGCTGGACTGTAAAGGTTAATGGTGAATCAGAAACTCGTACCGAACCTTCACTTTCTCTTAAGATTACAGCTGACACAACCGTAACCGCTAACTTTAAAGTAGAAGATTCAGGTACAATCGTGACGAATATGTACTTTTTGTATGGTAGCAAAAACGACCCAACAAGTTGGGAAGGACAGCAGGGATATAATCAATCAGGATATGGAAAGTACAATGTTTATGAAAAAGACGGAAAATATATAGTAACTCTTAATAAAGAACATTATAAACAACTGTATTTTGCTTTTTCAACATCTAACTATTATAAGAACATGACACCAAAGGATAAACTTGCCGGTGTAAATCCTGATAATCCTGTTGATTTAAGACTTGTCACCACCGGTAAAGAAAGTTTTAATGCAGATAATACCCAATATGTATTCGGTATGATGAGTATTGTAAGTGAAAATTCTGAATATATCGGAGATATAAAAATCATCTACGACCCGACTGCTAATACATATACGGTAAAAGCTACCAAAGATAGTGTTTCTGATACAACCGTAAATATTGTTGGTAAAGACGGTACGGTTCGAGCGAATTATTACGGTAAGACAACATCTGCCTTGGGTGATACTAAACTTAAAGTAACTTCACCGGACGGCACTACTATTACTGCAATTGATTCATGTAATTTTGACGGTCATTGTCAGGGTGTTACTGCTAAAAAAGTTCCTTATGGCTCAACAGTAACCGTTACAACCACAATTAACCCTGATGCAACCTTTGCAGGTCACAATGGCAGTGAATACTATGTTAAGGGATTCAGTATCAACGGCTTTACAGGCGGAGTTCTTACACAGCAAGACGGCAGTTCACATACAGACGATGTGTATGAATACACCTTTACTGTAAAAGATGATGTTTATGCTGATGTATCAACGATTGAAATTACTCCTATATATTTTCTTAAGAATGATTCGAACTGCGTTACATTCTATGTAGAAAACTTTATGGAAGCTAAAGCTAAATGGGGTGACACAATCGCATGTTATGCCTATTACAGTTCCGGAAACGATTCTGGAAATGCTCTTGGCGATTATCCCGGACAGCCGATGGTCAACGCAGAAGGCAGTATATATATGCAGATTCCAAAGCACATAGGTAATGATACAGCTAATGTTGTTAAAGGTATTACCCTTAATAACTATGTATGGGATTTTGTTCATGTATCAGGTGGAGATGATGCCAGAAAATCAAAGAACTGCCAGACATATGACTATGATGACTTTAAATATCTTGCAAATATGTCACAGGTAAATAGCAGTGATTCTGCCTCTGATATTAAGAATATCGTATATCGTTTTAAGTATCATACTTATAATAATACTTCGGCTGATGCCGGTAATGTTCCAAATGATACATTGACCGCAACAACAGTTGATAATGCTAAGTATGAAGTGTTTGTCGATTATTACGATAAACCGACAGATATATTCGGCACAATTATTAAGGGTAATGATGCGGTAACAGTTGATACAGTAAAAACTCAATCAGAATATTTAACAATTGTTTCTGACGGTTATGTTAACTATTACAAAGATTCTGCTAATTACCTCGGTCAATATGCCACAAAGTGGTATATTTACAATAAAGCAGGTCAAAAAGTCGCAGCACTTCCTCCGTCAGCACTTTTATATGGTCTTACAAAATCATCAAGTGAACTCGAAAACCTTGTTAATCAGGATGCAGTTCCGACAGATTTTATGAGTGATTCCGGTGCAAGTACAAGTGTTATTTCCGGTTATTGGGCTTCATTTAAATTGCTGTATAACAGTTATGCAGGTAAGTATGCTATAATTAACTATGAGTCAGCTATCTATTCAAGTGGCAGAGATGGTGCTGATGTTCAGCCGGGTGAGCGTTGCGACGGTCGTTGGTACTATTCAGTTGATAATGCTAAAATTACAGGTGATATTAAAATTGAATATGCCAATACCCTCGACAACTTTACTACAATGACAGGTGTTAAGACAGATACATTTATTGAGGGCACAGCTACAGGTAAAAATACAGCTGCAGAAGCTTACTTTACTTCACCTGCAGGTCAATCTACAGGTGATAAGCCGACTCATGTGGAAACAACCTCGGATAACTCTGAGAACTTTAAGTTTACGGTTGGTGCAACAAGTTCAACAACAAGCGGTTACACTTTCGTTGGTTGGTATCGTTTGATTGATGATACTTATAAGGCTGTTAATGACCCGTCTGAACTTAACAAGACTACCGGACAGGTAGCTCGAAATGCTAACGTTGTTTTGGTTGCTCGTTATATCAAAACTCCGGGCGGTTCAATGACCTTCCACCATTCATTGTACAACGGAACAAATGCAGGCGGCGGTAAAGCCACTACCGAAATTCAGGTTGTTGTAAAATCAAGTGATGGTAATATAGAGTACTACAATTCCGGTAGAATTGATTCTACTGCTTCAATTGATAAAAAAACTATTAGTGATATAGTTACTGGTCAGCAAGATGCTAAAATTACTGTTACTCTTTACACAACAACAAAGAACCTTTATGATTTCAAAGGCTACTATTCTGCTGAAAACACAACAGATATAACTGCTTTTGCTCCTACTACCGATGATTTTACAACAGGTGTTAGCGGAAACAGAAGAGATGGCCTTGTAACTACATCAGAATATACATTCTCGTTTAATGATTACTATACTAGGTATTCCGATATCCTTACTGCTACTGATGCGGGAACAGTATACTATAATTTCTATTCTGACATTACTTCTATTAAAGTACCTTATAAGGTTCAGTTCTCTTACACTGACAGAATGGGTGAACAAAAGTATTACAACAAGGCTGGTTATGTTGATCCCGAAAACACTTCATCATACACATTTGATGAGAATGCTACTAATGGTGAAGGTGTAGAATCACATTCTGTAAAGGTAACTCTTACAAATAGCTTTATCCTTTCTCTTGCACCGTATGAGTCAAACTTTACAAAGAATCTTACTTGGAATAATCCTACAGATTCTAAGCCTTTTGATTCATCAAATAGTAAGTCAATAGCTTCAGCTGTTGTTAAATCAACTCAGTCAGACAGAACAATCCACCTTAATGTTTTCCGTGATAATGATACTAAAGAACCTACTTCTCGTGATAATCAAAACGGTGCTTTTGTACTTTACGAAAAAGGTGGTTCAGCTGAATTACCTTACGGTTCAGTATTCTATACAAAAAATGATGACGGAACTTATACATATGATATCACTGCTCCGAAAACATATGAAGATAAAAGTGGTAATGAACTCAAATTTATGTATTGGGAAATTTACTCCGATCAGGATTGTGAGAATCTTGTTATTAAAGCATACAACAGTGAAGGACATTTCAGCTATGTAGCGTATGATAACTGTTGGATAGTTCCTGTTTATGGAAAAAGCTCAACTCCGGTTGCATCTGTTAAGGAAGTTTCTACTTCAACTCAGTTTATGGAAGTAACAAGAAACCAGTGGACAGCAAAAACAGATTCCGCTTTTGCCGGATTTGACGCTGATAGTATGAATACACTTGATACAAATAAAGATTTTATTAAGGGTAACGATGAAGACAAGCTTTACGCTGACTTTGTACTTAACTTCTTCTATAATGGCAAACAGCTTAGTGTATTTGATCCTGACAGCAGTAAGGTTCAGACAGGTATTGTGATGCAGAAGTTAAAGTTAGAAAACGATTCCATTGGTGTAGGTTACAATACTGATATGAAGTACTACGCTAATAAGTACATCAATGATCTTCCTGCAGCAGCTGAAGATGCTAAAAATAAAATTTTGACAGGTAAATCAAGTATCGAGTCGCTCACAAAACAGATTAATAATGATAGACTTGATAACAAGAACAGACTTCAGTATTATGCTCGTTTCAATAATACCGAAACTAATGCAAATTGTGTTTATAGAGTTTACACTTATATTAAGTATGTTAATGAATCAAATGATACTGTTGTTGAACTTGGTGATCCTATCTACTTTACACTCTATGATGTTGCGAACGCAACCGTTTGATTTTAAATTTATTGTGTGCAACAGACAATACTGTTGCACACATAAAATTTAGGAAGGAGTTATTTATGAAAAAAGAGTATTCTTCTCCTGAATTTGAATTAGTAAAATTTAAATTCGAGGATATAATTTTGACCGGTAGTCTTGATGATACTCCTGAGGCTACTAAGAGTGATGGTGACGATTGGGGGTAATGATATGAAAAAAACATATTGTTTAAAATCCCTAAAACGCTTTTCCGGATTGTTATTATCTGTATTTTTGATTATTATTTCTACATTTCAAATTTCTGCGGCTTCATATGAAACCGGCGGCTTTGTATATTCTGTTTCCAACGGTAATGCGAGCGTAACCGGATATAAAGGTGATAAGACCGATATTGTTCTTCCGCTTAAGCTTCAAAGCTGGTCTGTATCGGAAATTTCTGATTTTGCCTTTGTGGGAAAGACCGCAATAACATCGGTCAGGCTTGACGAAGCAAGATATCTTAGAAGAATCGGTACTGATTCTTTTTACGGTTGTACTTCACTTGAATCAATTTCAATTCCTATCTGGGTGAGAGATTTTGGCTCTGCCGTGTTTCAGAATTGCACAAGTTTGAAATCTGTTACCTTTAACTGTGTGCCGAGTAAAATTACCGATCAGATGTTCTACAATTGTACTTCTTTAGACAAGGTATATTTACCTGCCGGTACAAGTGCGATTGGTAAGAGTGCTTTTGCTGAATGTGCATCACTGTCAGAGGTGTTTATTCCTACATCCGTGACTTCTATTGCTTCTAACGCTTTCAGAAACTCTCCGAATGTAACAATCAAGGGCAGTTACGGTTCTTATGCTGAGGAATATGCAAAGGCTAACAATATTCCGTTTAACGGCATTTCTGCTTATGATGTCGGTGATGTTAATATGGATGGCGAGATTAATATTTTAGATGCAACTCTTGTGCAGAAGTATGTTGTCGGTATTGTTGAGCTTTCGGCAGAACAAAAACATCTTGCCGATTATAACAACGACGGTGACATCACAGTAGTTGACGCAACGGAAATTCAGAAGTTTATCGTTCATTTAAACTAACCAATACAAAAACAGGCTCACTTTTTTGTGAGTCTGTTTTATTTCGGAGGACGCTTTGCCAAAATACTTAATAGCTGATTTTATCGTTGAAATTGAACCAAAATTTGATTACTTAAAAAAATTGTCCGAACCGTTTTTGTATGAAGGGGAGAGAAGTGCAGATTTTTCTGCAATACCGTCAGACTCATACTTAAATTCCCTGTTGAGCCGTATGGTTGAAGGTTCAACCATTGATGAAGCCGAAGAATTTGCAACGGCGTCAATTTTTAACCGCAAAATAATTCACCGTGGCGCTATGCTTGTGCATTCCTCGGCACTTGTTTTTGACGGAAAAGCGTATTTGTTTTCCGCCGATTCAGGCGTCGGCAAAACCACTCATACAAAGATGTGGCTGAAAAGATTCGGCTCAAAAGCTCATATTCTCAATGACGATAAGCCTGTTGTGAAAATTAAAAACAAAGTCCCGCTATGCTGCGGAACTCCGTTTGACGGCGGAAGCGGAATTGCTAACAACGAAACCGTTCCCGTAGGCGCTATAATATTCATAGAACGCTCAGACGCTAATTTTGTTACAATTCCCGACACAAATGAGATTGTACAAAGGCTCTACAAATCAACTGTCAAATTTGTGAATAAGTCAGACGGAATGTCTTTGCTCTCAAATCTCGATAATCTTATTCGGCATACAAAATTTTATGTACTGCATTGCAATACAGATGATTCTGCCGTAGATGTTGCCTACAACAATATAATTAAAAACTGCAAATAAAAGACGGTCTGTTTTCGCAGACCGTCTTGTTATATGTATAAAATTGATTACTTGATTTCCTTAATCCAGCCTTCGGGAGCTTCGATTCTGCCCATTTGAATACCTGTAAGTGTATCGTAAAGCTTCTTTGTAATCGGACCCATTTCATCCATACCGCTCGGGAAACAAATTTCCTTGCCGTGGTCGTTAATTTTGCCGACAGGTGAGATTACGGCAGCTGTACCGCAAAGACCGCATTCTGCAAAGTCCTTAACTTCATCAAAGTAAACTTCTCTTTCTTCAACCTCAAGACCAAGATAATGCTCAGCAACATACATAAGTGAACGGCGAGTAATTGAGGGAAGAATGCTGTTAGACTTTGGAGTAACAACCTTGTTGTCCTTTGTTACAAAAATAAAGTTAGCACCGCCTGTTTCTTCAACCTTAGTTCTTGTAGCGGCGTCAAGATACATATTTTCGTCAAAACCTTCTGCATGAGCGGTAACAATAGCGTGAAGGCTCATTGCATAGTTAAGTCCTGCCTTGATGTGACCTGTGCCGTGAGGAGCAGCTCTGTCAAAGTCTGAAACCTTAATTGTAATAGGCTTTGCACCGCCCTTGAAGTAAGGACCTACAGGAGTAGTAAATACTCTGAACTGATATTCTGCCGACGGCTTAACACCGATTACAGGACCGCTGCCGAACATATACGGGCGAATATAAAGTGTTGCGCCTGTGCCGTACGGAGGAACATAATCTGCATTTGCCTTAACAACATTGCAAACAGCCTCAACAAACTTCTCTTTTGGAAATACAGGCATCTCAAGACGCTTACAGCTGTCCTCCATTCTCTGTCCGTTAAGATCAGGTCTGAACACAACAATTCTGCCGTCACAGGTAGTGTACGCTTTCATACCCTCAAAGCAAGTCTGAGCATACTGCAAAACGCCTGCACATTCGCTGATAGTAATTGTGGTGTCGGCTGTCATACTGCCGTTGTCCCACTTACCGTCTTTATAATTAGCTACAAATCTTTCACCGATGGGCATATAACCGAAGCCAATGTTTGCCCAGTCAATATTCTGCTTTTCCATTATAAATACTTCCTTTCAATATAAGAAAAAACCCTCATTGGTTATACACATATTTTAGCACTTTAACACGCAACTTGTCAATGTTATAACAGCATATTTCACCGTTTTTATGATAATTTATACGCTTTTTAATGTATAATATGAATTTTACTGCATAAGAAACTTTCATTTTGCCGATATTATCTTTTAAAGGGCAAAAACAAACAACAATGTTCTACTATAGAATAAAAAAATTGCTGTTGGGATATATACTTAATTTAATAAGTTACATGGGTGATTTTATGGCTGAAGTTGTAAAAATAGTATTGACGGGAGGACCTTGCGGTGGCAAGACTTCCGCATTAAAATATATCAGCGAAGAGCTTAAAAAGCTTAATATTCCTACAATTACAATCGGTGAGGTTGCAAGCAGATTGTTTAGTGAGGGCAAAACCCCCGAAAATGTCGGTTCCTATGAATTTCACAGAGAACTGTTTGAAATTCAGCTTGCTGAGGAGAATGAAAAAACGCAAATTGCCAAAAATATGGATTGCGAAAAGGCAGTTTTGCTTTTTGACAGAGGATTGCTTGACAGCAGAGCATATGTTACGGAAGATGAGTTTGCAAAGTATGCAGGTATCCACAATTTGAATGAAGATGTAATACGAAATTCTTATGACGCAGTATTTCATCTTGTGACTTCCGCAGACGGTGCAGAAGAGTGTTACGGAAAAGAAACCAATATTTTTCGCAGAGAAGAAAGTCTTGAAAAAGCAAGAGAAGTTGACACAGATGTTATGGCTGTGTGGACAGGCACACCGCATTTGAGAATTATTGATAATTCGACCGACTTTGATACTAAGCTGAAAAGACTTCTCAAGGAGGTTGTCGCATTTCTCGGAATTCCGAAACCACTTGAAATTGAAAGAAAATTTTTGATTGAATATCCTGATATTGAATTTTTGAACAGCATAAAAACCTGTCGCAGAATTCCTATTACACAGGCATACCTCACTACTCCCGAGGAAGGATATTTCAGAATCCGCAAAAGGGGAGAGGGTGACAAGGCTGTATATATTAAAACCGTAAAAATCAAAATATCGGATATTAAGCGGATTGAAATTGAAAATTATATTTCAAAAGAACAATACGACTCGTACCTTGCTCAAAGGCAGTATGTTACAGGCGTCATCAGTAAAGACAGATATTGCATTGTTGACAACAGCACCTACTGCGAACTTGATGTTTATCCGTTCTGGAATGACAGGGCAACACTAGAAATTGAATTGCTTAGTGAAGATCAGCGGTATCAACTTCCTAAGTTTGTGAAGCTTATAAGAGAGGTTTCGTCTGAACCCGATTACAGGAATCTTGCACTTGCTCAGAAATACGGAAAGCCGTAATTTGGCGGATTTTGTCCGAAAAAAACTTTTTAAAAATTAAATATGAAAAAAATTCAAAAAAGTGTTGACAAATATGCCGTATATGGGTATAATATAAAGGCTGACTGAGGTCAGCAACTGAATGCGCCAATAGCTCAGCTGGATAGAGCAACTGCCTTCTAAGCAGTAGGTCAGGGGTTCGAGTCCCTTTTGGCGCGCCACTTATGGTGGGATTAGCGTAGTTGGTTAACGCGCCAGTTTGTGGCACTGGAGACCGCCGGTTCGAATCCGGCATTCCACCCCATTTGACTCATTAGCTCAGTTGGCAGAGCACTTGACTTTTAATCAAGGTGTCCGGAGTTCGAATCTCCGATGGGTCACCAACAGCCGCTGAAGAAATTCTTTGGCGGCTTGTTTTTTTAACAATCAATAAAAGTAGAATATATACTGAGCCGTCGCCAAGCGGTAAGGCAACGGACTTTGACTCCGTCACCCGTGGGTTCGAATCCCGCCGGCTCAGCCACACAAAAAATCCAGCAAACAAGCCATATTCAGTATTTATCGGATTGTTTGCTGGTTTTTGATAATCAATATTTTGTTTTAAAATGCGTTATTTTGTGTTAAAAATCATTATTTTGTTTTAAAATCCAACACGAATCCGACACGGAATACTTATATTATGCTTGCTTTTCTGTAATCGTATTACAGTTGGTTTTGATTTTTGAATTTGAATACGCAAAGACATTTAAAATTTTCTTTGTAAGCGCATCGGCGTGGTCTTTGAGTGTATGCTGATAAATTCTTTGGAGAGTTTCAACATTTTCCCAGCCGCCAATCTCAGCTATGTATTTGTCGGGGATTCCCTGAGCGTGCAGTTCGGAAGCGAAGTAATGACGCAGTGAATGAAATTTGAAATACGGTAATTCGGAATTCTTTCGGCACTTTTTGAAATGGTCGTCAATGATGCCCGGATTGATACCGAAGTGATTCCATTTAAGACATTCTTGTATCAGTTCTCTGTCGAGTGGGACAACACGGTTGCCGGCAAAGCTCTTTGGAGTATTTTTCAAAATCCAGTTTTTGCCCGAATCCTGAACAAGTGACTTGTTGATTACAACACCAAAGTCTGTAAAATCGTCAGGAGATAGGGCAGATATCTCAGAACGGCGTAAAGATCCGTGACTTGCGAGCAACACGGGAACTCTAACATAATCATCGCAGAAGTCAAGCAATGTGTTGATTTGTTCTGTTGTCGGCACGGCAACTTCAACTTTTTGCTTTTGCGGAAGTCTGATTTTGGATAAATCTAATTGACGATAATACACACCCATTACGGCGTGGAACAATCCGTATATATTTCTAACACTCTTAGGAGAATGTGTGACTGCAAGTTCGCTGATTGATGCCTGAACAAGCTCGGCTGTTATGTTACGCAGTTTCATAGGCATAAGCAACTGCAAATATTTATTTTGGTATTGCTCATAACCCCTGATTGTTGACGGACTTGACACACCTCGCTTGATACCTATGTATCTTTCGTATGCCTCTTTAAGTGTGAGGTTATCATAAGTTTTTTCGCCTTTGTTATTGTGTGTAAATTCTGCGGCGGTATACTCTGCCTCTTTTTTGGTCGGGGCGGTAAATGACTTGTAGTGCCACTTGCCGTTTTCGTCTTTGTAGTCAGGTACTAAAACACGCCAGTTCCCCGATTTAAGTTTTTTGGCTTTTGCCATAATATCATCTCCTGTAATGTGGTATCGGTTTTTCGTTCCAGCGATAGTGACCGACACCATTTTATACCATCCTCGTACTGTTCCAGCAGTACGGGGATTTTTTATTGTTAATACACTAAAAATTCTGTTGTGTATTTATCTCCTGCTTCACCCTCAATTACAATTTTATATGTACCATAATTTGTATTTGTACCTACTTTCCATTTCCAATGTACATAACCTGTATCACTGCTCATTTGTGGTTCAAGTCCGTCCGCGGTGCTTTCGCCACTATCATAATAAACAGTGATGTTGTATAATGAATTAGGAGTACCGTTCATCGCAAACCACATATCGTCACCACGATTTGCTTTATCTTTATAATTCACGGAACGAATCGAAGTCGGTACGGGTACGGTTTCTTTTGGTCTTGCTGTACAAGAACCTATGCTAAAACCAACAGCTAAACTTGTCGCAATCATAACAACGGCTATTGCACAAGCTATGATTATTTTATGTGTGGGTGTTATTTTTATTGTAGTAGTTTTTAAAACAGTTTTCTTGCTTTTCTGTTTTTCTTCAGCAGAAACATCATCTGAATTACTATTCTCAGTTATCTGAACCTTTGGAGCAGTCTCTTTCTTAACGCTGTCTGCTTTTGGTTCTGTACTCTTATTTTCGGTGACAGTGAAAAGAGATGAATATGTTTTTCCTGAATCAGAGGTTATAACTAATTCGTATGCACCTGTCGGTGATGAAATATCAATAGGCAGTCGATCGGATACCAATCCCTGCGGACTGCTTGTAGCCTTGTATTTTTTTAATATGTTATTTTGGCGATGAACAGATATTTTATACAAATGGTTTGGTTTACCGCTAAATGACACAAACAGCTTTGAACCCTGCATAACAGTGTTATCTATATTAACGGATTTTATGTCATACTTTTCAAACATATTTTTTTCATCATTGGCACGCATGTATTTTTGTGTCGGCTCTTTTGAATACACACTATTAGTAATAGCGGTGGCAATTGCAATAAGCACACCCATAAGAATTACAGTAGGTATTGCTCCGAGGAAAACACCACTTTCTTTTAATAAATTGACAATTAACGCATATACAAATGCTGCTCCAAACAAAGTTGAAATTCTTAATAAAACTCTATTCCTCTTGCATCGTGAGCAAAATTTTTTGTGTACAACATTGCCTTTAGAATCAACAAAAGAATATTGTTCCTCAAATGATCTGCCGCAATGATAGCAAATGCGATGTTTATCATCATTTTGATTTAACTGCGAATTTTCAGACTTTTCTTTTTCCATATTTACCTCTCATTCCTTGACAATATGTGTCAAATATTGTAGTATAATATTTGAGAGGTGCGTGTTTATCTCTCATCCCTATTTTTTATAAGCCGTCTGTTGGTGCGAACAACAGGCGGTTTTTTTATATATTCGATTTTGTAACCCATAATATTTACGAGGTGATTTTTTATGGATTACAAAAAGTATCAGAAGTCCCGAAATATGTCGTGGGAAATTTTGCTGAAAGAAAATGTACGAGAACTGCCTGTAAATATCGTTGAGCTGTGTCGCAAGCTCGGCATTGCAGTAAAGTATTATGACAAGTTGGAGCAGGGCAATGACGGTAAATGCACCGTCATTAACAATCAGGCTATCATACTTGTACGGCCAGACTGCAACCGACAGCGAAAACGCTTTACCATTGCGCACGAGCTTGGCCATATACTACTCGGTCATGTCGGAAAGTATGAGCTGATAAACAGAGAAATTTCTCCAACAGACAATCCAATCGAACAAGAAGCGAATGTTTTCGCAAGCAGGCTACTTGCTCCGGCTTGTGTGTTGTGGGGATTAAAGGTCCAAAGTGCTGACGAAATAGCTCAGATATGTGACATAAGTCCAACCGCAGCGGCATATCGCTGGCAACGCTTGCAAGAGCTATACAAGCGGAACAAGTTTTTGGTTGCTCCGCTTGAACAACAAGTTTATCGACAATTTCAAGATTTTATTTCAGATCATCAACATCAGGCAAATTCATAAGTTTATTTAAATCGTCGTCTGTGACAGTTGTTTCTTTGAAACTTCCGTCCATGGCGGCGGTTTTTATTTTGTAAATATTTTCTCCGTAATTACCGCTACATATTAAATCATTTGAGTAATCAAGTAATTTTTGTTTACCCTGATTGTTTAAAGAGCGATAGGAAGAAATTAGTTTTTTCTCATTGGCATTTAATACTGGATTATTGTTTGAATTGTTAGGAGTTAGTACACCTTTATCAATACTTTCAATGTCCAAAGATAATTCATTAAATATTTTAAGCACAGTATTTACACCTGCACCACCAATACCTCGTTTAAAGATTGTGTCTAAGGTCGAATACGGTATATCAATCTTTTGTGTAAAAGCACGAATGCTTTTATAATTATTTAGGATTTCATTTTTTAGCTGTTCTTCGATAGTCATTATGTTCAACTCCTTTTGTCATCATTATACACGCTATTTGCAAAAATGCAATACAAATTTACGAAATTGCAAAAATTATTTTTAAAAAAGTCTTGACAATTTACGAAATAGCGTGTATTCTTTAATTACAGTAAACGCAATTGCGTAAAAACAGAAAGGAGATAATCTTATGTATCCAAACTTGGAAGCTGAAAAATCAAGAAACAAAGTAACCAACAAGGATATAGCTCGCGTGCTTGGAATAGATGAATCAACGGTTTCTGCTAAGTTCAATTCGTATGACAGGCTTAAATTTTCTGAAGCTAAGGCAATCCGTGATAATTTTTTCCCGAGCTTACAGGTAGAATATCTTTTTGATTACAAAACCGCATAAGAACCGATACCACATTACATAAAACAAAAGTAGGGGGTGAGGAAATCAATTCTAAGAAACTCAAAGAGTTAATAAAAAATGCAGGCTACACACAGGTAAGACTTGCAGAAGAACTTGACATATCACCCAACTCTCTTTCATCTAAAATAACGGGTAAATCCGAATTTACTTTAAGAGAAGCAAAAAAAGTTTGTGAATGTCTTGATATAGCAGACCTGAGCAAAAGGGCAGAGTTGTTTTTGACATAAAAAAACAAGCACCGACGGTCCTTTCATCGGTACTTGTTCCCAATTTTTTTACCTGTGTAAATTGCAGTCAGAAGTGAGTACAAAGGTTTCTCTCGCTTTTTTAACTGGTGAGGAACCAGTGAACTTCGTCTCAACATCTGACATCAGCAAAAGGACTACCGATTTCTTGATTTACTGCGTCACTTAAGCGGTTTGGCTCCGCTGTGATAGCCTTAGCATTCGCATTTAACAGGAACCGGCAAAGTCAAAAGTTTGGTCAAAATAACCAACTCCTTCCTTTTGCCCAAAAATAGGCTAATTTCATTATACAAATATTTTTGTATAATGTCAAATTATTTTAAACCTGATACCACATTACAAGGAAAATAACTGCAAGGGGGTGAGAAGAATGGATAAAACTATCGGGCTTGAAATTATCGGGCTTGCATATATGTTGATTTTTACATTTATTTCCACTGTCGGTTCAATTGGAGGCCTCAAGAAAATGCTTAGTGAAAAATTCGACAACAGCGGTGACGACGATTTTGAAGAAAATTCTTATATCAGACTTCTTATTTTTTCCGGAATGAACATCGCCTTTACTATTGGTTACATTATCATGATGATTAAGGACATCATTGCTATTTTCTAAGGGGGCAAGAGGAATGTTTAAGTTAAAAAAGCGTAAGCGTAAGGAGATATACAACATTGCCAAGACAGCCACATGGGATGTTTTGTGTTCGCTTGACTATACCGAAAAAGCAGAGAAAAAATATCCTGAACACTTATACACAAATGGTCGCATGAGATTGCTGATCGGAAATTTTGAAGGTCCCGAAGAAGCGTATGCCTTTATCAGAATGTTTAAAAAGTTTGTGGCAGACTTTGAAGAGAATATCAAAAGAGATAACGGCAGAATGATTTATGTCTTTGAGTATGACCCAAAAGAATAGCCTCCCGAAAACGGAAGGCTGAATCGGATTATTTTATCAATGCCAGAACAGACAGAATAAAAGTTATAACAGACATAACAAAAGACACAGAAGATATAAAGTAAGGCAAATATTGTAAAATCCAATTTTTTCTTCTGAACTTTGCGTATGCAATACCTTTGGCAGACGGAAAAAAGAATGTGTAGATACCTTCTTTTTTAGAAAAAATCAATCCGCAGTCAACGAGATAATCTGTACAGGATTTAGCATAGTCACCATAGAGTTTAGGATTATCGTCAGCTTTTGACTTTTTAGGATTGTAATAATCATTATGCAGACATTCAAGCATTATGAGGTTTGCTTTAGGATTTTCGCATACATATCGGAATATTATTTCTGTCGGTTTGTCGAATTGATAAACTACCATAATTAAACCACCTTTCGGTTTGATTATAACATAACGGTCAAGACAGAGCCGATAAGGGGTGAGGAAGTGAACCGAATTACAGTAAGGATTGATGACCTAATCAATCAGCTCAACGAACTTAAAAAGGACGGCGCAGAAAAGGCCTTGCTCGAAATTGAGGAAGGTATTGCAGATCCGGAGGAGAATTGTCCGAACAAGATAAATCTAATGACTGCGGATTACAACGTAAGCGAAATGTTTTTAGAAGTTTATGAGTGTGACTGAAAACCGATACCAAATTACAGGATTGAAAAATAAAGAGGTGAGGAAAAATGCCGAGAAAATTAGCAAAGCCTGAGGACAAGATGAAAAGACAGCTTATTGCCAACATCATTTATGAGTCGGAGCTAAGAGCAATTGACCGAGAGGGACAGGCTCTTGTAGCTCATTGTTCGGCAGGTACATACCGTGAGCGGATGAAAGATCCGGGCAAGTTTACCGTTGATGAGCTTGCAAGGCTTGCAAATAAATTCGGCGTACCGATACAAGACCTCTTTAAGACAAGGGCAGTGGTGGACGAATGAGTAATGACAATACACTTGCCGAACTTAATGAGATTGCAAAAAGGTGGATTGACGGAGAGATAAATCATCTTGAAGTTGTGTCTTTGAAATTGTTTGACCGTTTGTTGGTGCTGGAACTCGCCAACATATATTCAATGTGCAAGGTTGGACTTCTCTCCGAAAAATACACCGCCGCATACAAGCTGAAATTTTTGCAGGAGTACCGAGAGTTGAAGCTCAAGACAGAACATTTGCTTGTCCAACAGGAACAGCAGATTGACTCTGTGAGAAGTGCAAGCGGAACGCTTTCGGAAGTCTGCAAGGAGTACGGTAAAGATGAGGTTGACCTCGTCAAGCTGTGCGAATTACAGGCAAAGGCAATTGATGAGCTGACACATGAAAATGTACATATAAAGCTGTGGAACTCGGTCAGAACATACAAAAAGCCTAAAGATTACGCAAGACGGCATATGAGTAAGATTGTTGACGAGCTTATAGAGCGGTTCGGAAGTAAGGTGCCGTTTGAACAGGTTGTTATGTCGTATCTCAACGCTTGCCTTAGTGACAACCGCAGAGAGATGTGGGAACAGCTGACAGGCGATGATTACCCCACAAAGGCAAGACAGCAGTTGCCGGTTAAGGACGGTAACGCAAAGGGTGAGCTCGAATCAATGAAGAAACATTACGGCATCAGAGCCGAAAGGAAAATTGTAAAGGAGAACAATGAAAATGATTTTCAGAAATTGGAAGAGCAAGGGAGAGTACAAAGCTAATTGTGCTAAGCAGGAACAAGACATCAACAGACTTAATGAACGAATTGATGATTCAGAAAATGTTGAAGCTATCCAGCTCGGAATTATTGCAAGACTGCAGGCAGAAAACAAAGAATTGAAAGAAGAAATCGTAAGGCTGAAAACGAAAAATCTGACACAAGGCTTTGAATGTGTCGGAGTTTCAGCTATTTGATTGTAAATTGTAAGGAGATTTTTGTAATGGAAAGAAAACCGACATTAACTACGATTGCAATAGAAAAACTGCACCCACATCCACAGAACCCTCGAAAGGTTATAGGCGATGTGACGGAGCTTGCGGAATCCATTAAGGCGAACGGCATTCTTCAAAACCTCACGGTTGTTCCGATGAATGACGATTGGACGGAATTTACCGTTATCATCGGTCACAGAAGATTAGCGGCGGCAAAGCAGGCAGGATTGACTGAACTGCCGTGTGCGGTCGTTGAGATGAGCGAAAAAGAACAGCTTTCAACAATGCTCACAGAGAATATGCAAAGGTCAGACTTGACCGTGTATGAAGAGGCAAAGGGCTGTCAGCTCTTGCTTGACCTCGGTGATACGGTTGCAGAGATTGCGGAAAAAACAGGCTTTTCCGAAAGCAAAATCAGAAGAAGAGTAAAACTCTGCGAGCTTGACGAAGAGGCATTCAAGGAAAGTCAGATCCGACAGCCTACCCTTGCAGACTATGACCGATTAAATCAGATTAAGGACATTGAAACGAGAAATAAACTGCTTGAATCAATCGGAACGAATAACTTTGACAATCTGTTGTATTCAGCTGTTAAAAAGCAGGAAACAGAGGAAGAGAAAGAAAAAATTGAAAAGCTCTGTCTTGAACATGGAATGACCAAAGTACAGAAATATGACGAAATTCCGAGCAACTACGAATATATGGGCGCATTTGCACTCAAAGATTTGATTGGTAAAGAATTTGCGGACGGCAGAAAAAGATATTTTTATTTTGCGTATAGATCAGATATCTACATTTACGCAGAAGCATTGACAAAACAGGAAAAGAACGATGCCGAAGAAAAGCGAGAGCTTGAAGAACAGAGGTGGGACGAGCTTGTTGAACAGTCGGAAGAAATAGACGAACGCTGTGAGGCTCTCAGAAGAGACTTTATGCTTGATACAAATTTCAATGACAGCAACAAAAAGCAGGAGCTTATAAAGTACATAACCGCTCAAGTGGCGGCAGACGCCCATATCAAAGATTATCATTTTGAAGAAATTATCGGACACTATTTTGAAGATGAAAGCATAGACAGCTACATCAGCGAACATTGGAGCGATAACAGCGGCAGAATGTTAATGGCGGCGGCATACGCTTTGTGTCAGACGAATTACAGTTCGTTCAGCTATATCAGTGTAAATTATGTTGATAAGAAATTCAGCCGAAAAAACAACCCCGATCTTAACCGATTTTATAATCTGTTATGTAAACTTGGCTATGTAATGTCTGATGAGGAGATACAGCTCCGTGACGGCACACATCCGATTTTCACGACAGGCGAAGTAAAATAAACTAAATAAGTTAATCACGCTCTGCACAGCGAGATTATATATATCTCATTTTTACCTACTTTTCTGAATATTACCCATTTTACAAATTTTACAAATAACTCAGACAGGTGCAGATGTCTGAGATGATTTTTAAGAGGTGAAAAGAAAATGGATAATAAATTAAAAATTCGTGAGGTACGCGGTGAGTATGCGTTAGATATACTGTTCGAGGATATGAGTTTTAGTACGATATATTTTCACTCTCAAAAAAATGCCGAAGCAGTCAAACGCATTATCTCAGATGACGGTAATCATACGATGTGTGTAACAAGAGATGCCAACAGTACAAAGGTGATTTGCCTTGACAGCTCGTGTCCGCATTGTAAAGAAGCTGTATTATCAATATACAATTACTGCCCCTACTGCGGTGCAAAACGGATATGCAGATAATAGATTTTGAGTTTGAAAAACTCTCTCGTCAAGAAAAAGAACTTGAAAAATTAAGAAAAAACAGCAATGTGAAAAAATTGCTTGTTGATTATCAAGTAAGTGATGACTGTATAAACTCAGATAGTTATGGAGCTGTATGTGTAAAATGTGGCAGATGTGGACGCACTTTTACAAAAGACGGATTTTTAAAGGAGAGTGAAGAAAATGACAAAGAAAAAACCAAAGCGTCCGAATCAGCGGAAAATTGAGGAATATAATACAGGGTACATTACTCAAGCTACTCGTCATTCTATGCTTGTATCATTGAGCCGTGAAATCAATGTGATTTCAGACGAAAACGCAGTTTTATACGACACAATATTCAAATTGTGCCAAAAGTTCTTTCCTGAAAAAAACAACCAAAAATTTTGCGCTCAATGTAAGATTATGGAGAAAGGAGCTTATGCACCTAATCCTATTGATGATCCAACCACACCCTACATAGAATCTCACATGCTGAGATTAGAAATGCTTGCAACCGGAAATATGGGGCTAAAAGACCAAATTGTTAAAATATGCCGGCTGTTACTTGAGGAGAAAGACAATGACAGAAGTAAAACTTAAACCTTGCCCGTTCTGCGGTAGCAAAGATTTTGTACTGGGGTTTCACGAAGGACATAACGAAATGCGAGTCAAATGTAAAAGGTGTAAAACTTTGTTTACAATATTTGACACTCCCGAAAATGCCCCGAAACTGTGGAATAGAAGAACATATTGCTATCAAGCCGAAAGAGCCGTACAGGATATGACTGCCGAAAAAGCAATTGAAGTGTTAAATGAAATCGGCGAAGAAACAAACATTGAAGATAAACTGAAAAATTTGAGCAATTCCAATACATTTACCGCTCTTAAACTTGCCGTCCATGCTCTTAAAAAGCAAGTGGCAAAAAAACTTAAAGAAGTGACACGCACAAGTAGCAATAAAAAGAGCAGAGTAAAAGCGTTTGAACATAATTATAACCGCCAGAATTGGCAAGATCCGGTGCCGATACCCGAGTACAAAGAATGGCAATGGACTGACTATCAATGCCCCATTTGCAACGCCCTCATCAAAGAGGGCAGACCTGAATTTTGCTGGCGCTGCGGACAGGCTTTTGACTGGTCAGATGAAACGGAAGGTGAAAAATAATGTCAGCAGGAACAACAATGCTTATTGTGTTTTTAATCCTTATAGTAGCGTTTATTTTAACGCTTATTTGGATGAGGGAAAACATTAACTTTTATCGTGACCTTTATAAAGTTGAGAAGGAAGAAAACGACCGCCTTTTGAAAGAGAATCAAAAGCAGGGTCGAACAATCAATCAAAACTGGGACATCACTAATAAGCGTTGCAATAAGAGCTATACGAACGGCTTTGCAGACGGAAGAAAATACGAAAGGAAATATGGATATGACCAAGAAATCAAAATTAGCGAAGAAGAAAAAGCAAAGCTCAAGGCAGTTATCAGAGCAGCCATCAACAGCAAGAAAGCTGCATTGGGAGAAGGCTGTGAATCCGAATCTGAACCCGAAGCCGAGGACAAAGAGGAAGAAGGATAACATTGACCTTATTTGCGAGGAGTTAACGAAATACAATGAACAACACGGAACATCGTACAGCTACGGCGAATATACAGCACTCGTCGGAATGGGAAAAATCAAAAGTAAGTACCGAAACGAAAGAGACATTGACCTGCTGCTCTTGTAAGGAATGCCGAGGGTACAAGTTTTGCGCAAGCAGAAGCAGGGATTATCCTTGCAGCTGTTTCATTAAAAATGAAAGGTGACTACATATGAGAAGAGAAGATAAAGAATTTTTAAACAGTCAGATTGAAAACTTAAAAAAATCCGCACACGAGCGTTCACATGGGTGTTTTGCGGCAGTGCTTATGCAGATTGATTATCTCAACCTTAAATTACTCAAGGCTGAAAAAGGATGTAAAAAGCTCAGGGAAGAAAACAGAAGATTAAGAGCAGAAAATCAGATGCTTGATGACAACATGGGGAATCTTTTGTGTACAAGAGAGGAAGAAATGAGGTACAACCGAGTGCTTAACGAAAATATCACAAAGCTGGCTGAGGTCAACGCACTTATGGCAGGTAAGCTCTCGGTGTATGAACCTATTAAGAAGGCTGAATCTCAGCCCGATGAGACGGCTGACACAGTAAGAGAGTCAGATCCGGCAGAATAATAGAGGCAACTCCCTTGCTACATACAAAATCCAATTTTTAAATCAAGAAATCAAACAATTTCCATATTCAAAAATTAAAATCAAAAAGCAATGACTTCTTTTTTTGATTTTAGCTGTTACACAATAAAATAAGAACACACAATTGCAGTGGCAAGGTTTGCAAAAGCAGTAGCTCAATGGTCAGATGGGCTACTGCTTAGTTATATCTATCAGCATTAAAATTCTAAAGCGGAATAATAATCAGTCATAATTGAGGGAGCTGAAATGCTCCTTGCCTATCCTGCTCAAACGATTATTTAAGTTTGGAAAACAGGAATAATATACTATAATAAAAGGTTATGCTATGTACACATATCGAAGAACAATAAGAAGCGGAGATATGATTGAAGTTGAATACTATCAATCAATCCGAAAAATCGGCAAAAACTACGGCGGAAGAAAATCAAATAATTCTTTAAGTCCTGCCAAGATGAGAAAGGCAAACAAGCTCCGTGCGGTTAAGCATATGCAGCGGCTTATAAATGCAAACTTTGGTAGCGGTGATTTCTTCTGTCGCTTTTCTGCTCCTTACGGAACATATGAAAGCGAAAAAGAATTTCGTGCCGAGGTAGGCAAGTGGCTTTACCGAATCAATTACCGCCTGAGAAAGCAGGGCAAGGGCAGACTTAAGTACATAGCGTTTATTGAATGCGGTAAGTCGGGAAAGAATTGGCATATCCACATTATCGTCAGCAAAGAGGACAGGGAACTGCTGTCTGAACAATGGCCTTACGAAAACGGTCAGAACTTTACACCCTTGTACAAGAATGAAAATTTCAAAAAGTTAGCCGAGTACATCACAAAAGACCTGACAGGCAAAGAAGATGTAGATGCCGCTCAGAAAAGAATGATGACAAGCCGAAAGAATCTCAAAAAGCCTGAATCGGTCACAAGAAAGGCAAAAAGAAAAGAAATCAGAGCGCTTGAGCGTGGAGAGATGATTGAACCGCCCGAGGGGCATTATCTTATTGAGGACGATTACTCAATGAACTACTCTGACATTGGCGGAGCAAAGTGGTATTTCTGTTTTCTGCCGATTATGCAGAGGCGGAAATGGTAAATAATGGTAAATTCAGACCGTGCAATGTACGGTCTTTTGGGGTTGCACAAAAATGAAGTATGCAGCGGAATAGATACAAAATCAAAGGAGAGATAAAAATTGAAAGAAAACAAGGCTAAATGTCCGTTTTACTCGTATGACAGTCAAAGTAAGATCTGCTGTTTCGGGGCGGTTTTCAAGAGCAAGAGCACAACGCTGTTTTTTGATTCGCCGCAAGACAAGGAAAATCACTTCAATGATTTTTGCGGTAGCTATTGTTGGCGAGGCTGTCCGCTGGCACAGACAATCAGCAAAGATTTGTAAAATATCAATCTTTTAAAAACATATATGCAAAATTTTCAAATCAATTCAAAAATTTTACTTCCGTCACGGTTTTGCCATTTGGTGAAGCCGTGTTTTTGCATACCAATATTACCCTCGGAAAAAGGTGTACAAATTTGGTATTAAAGTTTTAACTTTTTTGCGTGAAAGAAAAAAGCTAAAATTAAAACACGAAACATGTACAAAAAGGCGGTGAGTTGATGAGCCAAAAAAAGGACTCGAAAGGACAGCAGACAGAATTTAATGAGCAAAAAGCGATTGACTGGGTGCAAATTAAAGCTGAATATATCAGCGGCACAATGTCTGCTTCAAAACTTGCCGAAAAGCACGGAGTGAGCGTGTATGCCATACGAAAAAGGTCGGGGAAAGAACGCTGGCAGGAGCTGAGAAAGCAGAATCAGAGTGAAACCGCAAACAAGATAGCCAAGAAAATCAACACGGAGAAAGTGAAGAAAACCGTCAGAGAGATTGACAGAGTTGTGGCCGTTGCCTCAAAACTTATCACAAAGCTGAACAGAGCCGTTAATGAGCTTGACAAGGACGAGGAGCGCATCAAGAAGAAAGTAACGGTTAAAGCCGAAAAAAGCGAAGATGAGAAAACCGCAACAGCGGAAGAAGAATACAGCTATGATTATGCTAAACGCAAGACGCTTGTAAATACAAAGCGCGCAGCGGAAATCTCTAAGAGTCTGCTTAATGTTCGTGATATTCTCGCAGATTATACGACGGAACAGGACGAAGAGAACGCTCTCGGCATTATCGAAATCCCGATGCAGGAAGTAATGCAACCGCCCGAAGATGATGAGCAGGACGGTGAAAGCGTTGAGTAAGAAAGTCATATGGACCCCGCAGCCGAAACAGAAAATTGCGTTGTCCCGTGGCGAGGATGAGATGTTATACGGCGGTGCTGCCGGCGGAGGAAAGACCGATTATCTTGTAGTTGAGGCGGCAAGGCAGGCAAATATCCCTGAATACAGAGGGCTTATACTGCGTAGGGCTGTTCCTGACCTCGCACGAATTATTGACCAAACAAGGGCAATTTATCCGTCGATTGACAGAGGGGCAAGGTACAACGCAACAACAAGAGTGTGGACCTTTTCGAGCGATGCACAAATTAAGCTCGGCTCTTTATTTCGCACGAATGAAAAATATAAGTACCAAGGCCAGCAGTACGATTTCATAGGCTTTGACGAATTAACGCAGTTTACTTTTGATGAATATAGCTACTTAAAATCCCGAAATCGTGGCAACTGCAAAGCTACGAAGGTGTATATGCGGTCAACCGCTAACCCCGGCGGTGTTGGCCACGGCTGGGTCAAGCAGTATTTCGTGACGGCAGGAACACCGGGCGAAACTATATGGCTCAGTGACAAAGTAATTATGCCTGACGGCACGACCAAAAACTATTGGAGTAGTAAAGTCTTTATTCCCGCAAGCGTCTTTGATAACAATGCCTTAATGAACAACGACCCCGATTATGTCAAGCGACTTGCACAGTTGCCCGAGGCAGAGCGTAATGCCTTGCTCTACGGCTCGTGGGACAGCTTTGAAGGACAGGTTTTCACCGAATGGATAGACAATAGAGAGCATTACAAGGACAGACGGTGGACGCATGTAATTGAACCATTCAAAATTCCGCAAAGCTGGCGAATTATCCGCTCATACGACTGGGGATATACAAGGCCGTTTTCAGTCGGTTGGACTGCCGTTGACCAAGACGGCAGATTTTACCGCATAAGAGAACTGTACGGCTGTAAGAAGAATCAGCCGAATACAGGTGTACGCTGGCCAATTGAAAAGGTGGCACAGGAAATACTTGCGATTGAAAATAATGACCCTCAAATTAAGGGCAGACAGATTTATGGTGTCGCAGATCCGGCTATTTTTGCGGAGCAGGGCAGCGGAAAAAGTCAAGCCGCCACGCATGCACAATTGGGAGTTTTCTGGAACAAGGGCGACAATGCGAGAATTGCCGGAAAAATGCAGTTTCATTCAAGGCTTGCATTTGATGAAGAAGGTTATCCGATGTTTCAATGTTTTAATACCTGCACTAACTTCATCAGAACAATTCCGAACCTTGTGTACTCGCAGATAGACACCGAAGATATTGACACTGAGGGCGAAGATCATATTTACGATGAGAGCCGTTACGGAATGATGACTTCGATTATTACACCAAAAGAAGTTGTACTTCGTAACGCAAGGGCATTTGACCCGCTGAATTTAAGTCAGACACGATACTACAGATAGGAGATTACCAAAATGAGCCAAGTAAAACGAGATGAAAACGGAATGATTATGCCGATTAAAAGCACATATCCCGCTCTGAACTCGGATAAATCAAAGCTGAGCAATGTTTATGGTACGGGCGACAACACCGATGAAGAGCCGAAATCATCCGAACAGTCAGAAAAAGAGAACGAGAGCAGCGGAAAGGCTGTCGGACTTGAAAAAATCCATGAGGCAATGCAGACTTTTCGCAAGTATCAGGACAGCAAAAAGCCGTATGACGAAAGGTTTAGGCAGGCTTTCAGGGAATATAATCTGCTTTATACAGAGGCAACAGCACCGCAGATTAAAACTGATGACAACGGCAGACCGCGAAATGTGCTTATACCGAAACGCAAAGGCGCTCAGGCCCTTAATGTAATCATGAACAAGCATGCTGACGCTATGGATAACTACCCCGAAATCATTTGTTTGCCAAGAGCACAGGACGACGAACAGGCGGCAAAAACACTTAACAGCGTAATACCGTGCATACACAAACGCAACGGATTTTTGAGAACATACTCAGATGAACAGCTTGATAAGTTTGTGGGCGGCTGCGGTTGTTATGCCGTATTGTGGGACAAGACAGCGGAAAACGGACTGGGTGACATTGCTATCAGCCGAGTTGATATTCTCAATCTCTTTTGGGAGCCACACATTGAGAACATACAGGACAGTGCGAATGTATTCTTTGCCCGATATTACGATGAAGAAGGAATCAGAAAGGTATATCCCGAGCTTGAAAGCGTTTCGACTGCCTCTCTCGGACTTGTGGAATACGAAACCTACGACAACAGCAACAAGTCGAATGATAAAGTAATCTTGCTTGATTGGTACTACAAAAAGAACGGCGAACTGCATTTGTGTAAATTCGTCGGTGACCATATTCTCTATTCATCAGAAAATGAGGGTAAGCCTATTTATGACCACGGAAAATATCCGTTTATACTTGAACCGATGTTCAGACTGCGTGATACTCCCGTGGGCTTCGGATTTATGGATGTAGTCAGGGCACCGCAAAATCAGCTTGATGAACTCAAACACGATATGCTGGTGAACATCAAAGTCAATTCACAGCCGAGAGTGTATGCGAACACAGGTGTCGGCGTGAACAATGACGATATGACCGACCTTGACAAAACTGTAATTGAGGTCAACGGACAGTTGCAGGGCAACATTGCTCCGGTTGAGTCAAAAGAGCTTGCCTCAGGTGCGTGGAGCTTGTACGACAGGCTCTCGAATGAAATCAAAGAAACCTCTGCTACAAACGATGCAAGTAATGGAGCAAGTGCGGCAGGTGTTACAAGCGGTTCGGCAATTGCGGCATTGCAGGAAGCAGGCGGAAAGGTAAGCCGTGACTCCAACAAGCTGGCACAGGAAGCTATGACGGAGCTTGCACAACTTGAAATTGAACTGATGAGGCAGTTTTATAACCTGCCGAGAATTTTCAGAATCACGGGTGAAAACAATCAGACAACCTACGAGGAATTTGATAACACAGACCTTCGAAAACAGCCGTTGACCTATACAGACACAGACGGTCAGACGGTAAACTATACAGATGAGGACGGCAACATACTTGAACGATTGCCGATTTTCGATATTGACGTGAAGGCGCAAAAGGCAAGCCCGTTTGCAACTGCCGCACAGAATGAAATGATGATGAATCTGTTCCAAATGGGAGCGTTCAATCCGCAGGCGGCTGATGCCACACTTGTAATGCTTGACGGCATGACCTTTGAGGGCAAAGAAAAACTGATTGAAAAAATCAAGCAGAATCAGACCTTGTCACAGGCTGTACAGGAACTTTCTAACAAGGTGCAGATGCTTGAGGCAATGAATGCAAGCAGAACAGCGGCAGATGTGCAGAATGCTATGCCGAGCGAAAACGCACAGACCGCACAGCAGACACCGCCACAGACAGAAAGCGGGGCGGCAATGTGATTGAAGTAACATTGATTGACTGCGGAAATCTGATATATTTTGAAAGCAAAGGACACGGCTCACATGATGTGTGTGTGGCCGTGAGTGCTTTATGTTCTACATTTTTGCAGTATGTCAGAGAAATGCAGGACGAATGTGATATTGACATACTCAAAGAAACCTATGAAAACGGTCACACCGAGTCGGAATTTTTTATTTACGATGCAGATGAAATCCGTCACGGCATAAAAGCACTATGGACGGGATTTGAACTCTACGCAAAGAATTATCCCAATGAAATAGAGCTTAACTATGATGACGGCAACCCAAAATAAAGTTTAAAATCAACAAGAGTTTTAACTTTTTTTGAAAAATTAAGGTTGATATAATTAAAATATAAGGTTGCAGTAGTGGGACTGCATTAAGACCTGACACCTCGGAAAGACGAGAGAGACACCGCGGATAGACGCGAGACGGAGGTTCTTATGAACGACAAATTTATAGATCTTATCGTAAATCTGCATGACGGCGAATCGGCAGGCGCAGCTGACGGCGGAGACGGAAACGGTGAGCACGGTGAAGCCACAAACACCGAGAACAACAACATAAGCCGTGAAACGAGAGAGAGAGCTGAGAGAATCGGCATAGGTGACGACCTTATCGACGATTACAATAAGGCTTTCGGCAACGGCAATCAGAATCAGAACAATAACGCAGAAGGCGAAAACAACAGCACAGACACAGACGACGAAGAAAACTTAGAAGAAGAGTTTGAAAAGCTGATTAAAGGTAAATTCAAAAATGTGTATCAGAACAGAGCGCAGTCTTTGTTTAAGGACAGAATGTCAACCAAAAACAAGCAGATTTCAGATATGCAGAAAAGAGAAAGCACCGGCAATCAGATTTTTGCCCTGATTGCAAACAAGTACAATGTACAGCCCGATGACCTTGACGGTCTTCTCAAAGCCGTAACAGAGGATAAGGATTTGTTTGCAGAAAAGGCTCTTGCCGCCGGAGTGACAACAGAAGAGGCACGCAACGACTTTTTCAATCAGCAGAAAACAAATGCACAGGAAGAAGAACTTGAAACCCTCCGAAGAGAAAAAGCCGCAAGAGAACTTGACACACATTTGAGGTCAATTGCAGCGGAAACGATGAAGGAATTTCCAAACTTCAACCTTGAAGATGAATTTCAGAATCCGTCATTTCGCACAGCACTTGACTTTATTGCACAGCAGAAAAATGAACAGAACGAAAAGACAGGTCGCAATGATGAAATTTATGATTTGACGACTGCTTATAAAATGGCGCATTTTGATGAATTGCAGAAAGATCTTGTAAAGCGTTCAAGCTCTGCCGCAATCAGTGCGGCGGCGCAGTCAATTCAGAGTGGCGCAAGGCGACCAACTGAAAATGCGGTCAAGAAAAGCGGTACAACCACGCAGAGAAAGAGCGTGGAAGATATGTCTGACGCTGAATTTGATGCTTTCTATGAAAAAGTAAGACGAGGCGAGGCACACCTCTAATGCCTTGCCGAAAGGAAGGTACGACAATGAAAAGCAAGATTATTAAGCTTATTATCAATATTCATGATAATACGGTTGACGCAGGCGGTGTAAACAAGTCAAACGGCTATGTTTACAATGCTTACGGCAACACGACATCAACATCGGGCAATGACTGGACACCCGAAAAAGCTACATATTATCAGAAAGTGTTCCTCAAGAACCTGACAGCGAAATGCGTTCACGGTCAGTTTGGTGAGCATGACAAAATTCCGAAGCAGTCGGGCAACATCTACAACAAGAGAGGTATTTCACCGTACCCGACCGTTACAACACCGTTGCAGGAAGGCATTACTCCTGTCGGCAATAAGATGAGTTTCTACTATGTTGAGATTGCCGTGAATCAGTATGGTGCATATACACCTATTACAGACTGGGCAAGTTTCTGTTCAAGAGATGATGTTATGACCAAGGACAGTGAGGAGCTTGCTTCACAGGCAGGACGCTCAATTGAAGAGATTGACCGTGAGGCTCTTAATGCCGGCACAAGCGTTATCTATGCACCGGCTGTAGGCACTGACGGTGCGGTTACAGAGGTTGCAAGCCGTGCGGCAATCACGGCAAACAGCAAGCTCACAATTGACACAATTTTCAGGGCACTCAATTACCTTGAATGTCAGAACGCTGAGCCTATCGGCGAAAACTATGTCGCTGTTGTACATCCGAATGTTAAGTATGACATTATCAGCAACAAGGATTTTATCAGCGTTGTAAAGTATGCTCACGCTGACAAAATCTTCAAGGGCGAAATCGGTACAATCGGCAATGTTAAGTTTGTACAGTCGAACTTTGCAAAGGTGTTCAAGGGCGCAGGTGCAAGCAAGATTGATGTTTATTCGACTCTTGTGTTCGGCAAGGACGCATATGTTACTGTTGAGATTGAGGGCGAAGGCACTCAGACTATCGTTAAGGGCTTTGGCTCGGGCGGTACATCTGACCCACTCGACCAGAGAGCAACACAGGGCTGGAAAACAACTCACGGCGTCGGCATTATCGGTCAGACAAGAATGGTGAGAATTGAAACAGCTTCATCACTCAACACCGTAGCACAGACAGCTTCTCCGGCTGTAGCATAATCGGGAGGTATATAACCTATGGCAACAACAAAGAAAGCCGCAGAGACGGCAGAAAATACAGAAGTATCGGCAGCGGAAACTACTGCCGATACTGTAACAATCGAAAAATCTCAGCTTGATAAGCTCCTTGGAATGTATGACGAGTTGCAGGAAATCAAGAAGAGTATGCCGATTGACCGCAAGGCGGAAAAAATCAAGCAGGACAAGGAGCTTGTAAAGCTGATTGAAAAGGCAAACAAGGAAAGCGAAGAACTTGTTGAGTACATCGCTCCGACCGGTTCGATGAAGTCAAACAAGAACATTGAAGTCAATATCAACGGAGTTCAGTACACTGTTCCGAGAGGTGTTAAAACAAACATTCCACGCAAGGTTGCGGAGATTATTGACAACTCGATTAAGCAGGCTGAATTTGCTCAGGGTGTGCAGGATAAGGCTGCCGAGATTGCCCAGCAGGCAATTGCCGAGGGCAGAATCTAATTCAATAACAAGGGATAAATTGTACTCCTTACAGAAAATTCGCAGAAGGGCGGGGGCGGTAGCTTCCGCCTTTTTGCGTTTTTGCGTACACAGATATTAGAGAGGTGATCATATGACAATTGACAAGGTAATTGAAAGAGTGAGGAATCTTAAAAGCGGATATGATGTGTCCGATGAGGACATTATAAGCTACATTAACGAGGCTGAGATGGAAATCATCAGCAATGTAATAAGTAATCGCGAAGGTGACAATTGCATCGTTGGAACATACGGAAACTATCAGATTGACACGGACCGTGACTTTGAACTGCTTGCACCTGCTCCTTATGATAGGATGTACGAGGTTTATTGTGCTGCACAGATTGACAGGGACTACGAAGAGGCTGAAAGATATTCCGTTGATATGAGCGTATATAATCAGCTGAGGCAGGATTTTGGTGTGTTCTGGTTTAAAACGCACCCGCAAAAGAAAAGATATAACTTTCATATTGGTTAAGAGGTGACAATATGCTACCCGAATTAAACATACCGAGGAGAGATACAACGAGTATCAGCGTGTTCAGAGGACTAAACAGAAGTCCGAACACAGGCTTTTCAAGGGTTTCGAGCTCGTCAAGCAGTATTTACACAGAGTTCAAAAATTTTAAAAATATGACTTCTGATAAATACCCGCAGCTTTCCCCGAGAGTAAACCGTTCCCGAATTACTTCCGATAGCCAAATCAAAATCATCTCAAATCTTTTGTCGGCTAACTCAGGGCTTATTTATATTGACTCTGACAAAAACCTGCATATCGGTTCAGAGGTTACAAAGATTGATGAGATTGATGCAGTTAAACAGCACCATATTGTTTTATACGGCAATAAGGTTGTAGTATTCCCCGAGAAATTTTCGTTTAATATGAGCGACCAAAAGGTGACTATGATTGATTGCCAAAACAAAGATTTAAGCGCACGAGTAGAAACAAAGAGTAATTTGCAACTTGATGCCTTGACATTTGATTATGCATATTTGTTATGTTCAATTACACGTTCATATTATGACGCAAGTACGAACAAGAATTATCGACCGAGCGTAACTTTATATACCAACAACGATTTAACCGACACCAAATATCAGTTGACAAGTAATAAAGACATGGTTGATATATTCAGCTTAAATGATATTAAGATAGGCACGGTAATTGAAAGTTATAACAACTTTTATTCTGTTATCGGAATTGAAAAGAAGGACAGTACATTTAAAAAGAATAGGCTTTTGAATTTCAAAAAGTTATCTCAGAAGTTTAGTTATACGACAATAAGAGCCAAAAACATTGGATTGCATATTGAAGTTGGAGATTTTGTTAAAATCAGCGGATTAACTGACTCTCTTGTCAGCACAGATGCTGAAAGCTACGCCGATAAGAGTTATATGGAAAACCTTAACGGCAAAACTTTCAAGGTTTATTACGTTTCCAAAAATGAGCTTGTAATCAAGTGCGAATTGGAATCAAGCGTGCCGTACACAGGTACGGTCACAGTTGAAAGAATCTCTCCCGATTTTGACGAGGGAAAAATCGTGGAAATGCAAAACCGCTTGTGGTGTTGCTCCTCAGACACAAACGAAATATATTGTTGTAAACAAGGTGATGAACGCAACTGGCAGGCATACAGTGACGGAATCAGTACAGACAGCTGGGCTATGACATGCGGCAAAGAAGGAAAGTTTACAGGGATTGCGACACGGGGCGACAGCGTTATATTCTTTAAAGAAAATTATGCTTTGAAGATTTACGGAACAAAGCCGAGTAATTTTACACTTGGCGAATACAATGTTCCCGGTGTTGAAATTGGTAGCGAAAAGAGCCTTGTCAACATTAACTCAACTTTGTTTTATTTGGGCCATAACGGTGTATATGCCTATCAGAGCGGTAGCCTGCCGGCTCTCATCAGCGAAGAATCTTTGTGGGGACATACATATAAGAACGCAGTCGGCGGCAGACACGGAAATAAATACTACATATCTGCCCAAAGAGATGACGGCGAACAGGAGCTTCTTGTGTATGATACCGACAAAGGCTTGTGGCACAAGGAAGATGACACCAAGATGATTGACTGTACAACATATAACGGAGTACTTTATTGGCTTGACAAAACAAAAGAAAACATTATGTGTCCTGATAAAGCGGACAATCTTCTTGTTGACAATACGAAATATGAGTATCAACAGGAAGATTGCTTTGAATGGTTTGCAGAAACGGGTGACCTTTATGACAGCGAATTTAATGTGAAGAATATCGGAAAAATCCGAATCGGCATTAAAGCCGAAAAAGGAGCAAAGGTCAGCTTGTTTGTACAGTATAAGGACAACGGCGAATGGAAGAAAGTATCGGAAATGCTTTACAGCGAGAAAAAGCCGAGAGTATTCGCCGTAGCTTTACGCAGAGCGGAATATTTACGGCTTAAACTTGTAGGAACGGGACAGGTCGAAATATACGGAATTGATATTGAGCACAGCAGAGGAAGTGATAAGCGTGGCAACTTTTAAATTAGATCCACCGCCCTCAACGAATGACATAGGGGAAATGCGAAATTATCTGAACGATATGTATGAACAGCTGGCTTTTGTACTCAGCAACATTGACAGCGACAACATAACAGATGACTTTCTCTCTGCACTCGGACAGTCACAAAAAGGAAGTGAAAAATAATGGCTTATACATACAAGGTTTACGGCACGGGCGATGTTGACAATGCGGTTAATAACTACAACCGTGTTGCCTCATCAGCTCCGACATACGCTGACAGCTACGACACAAGACAGGCTCGTCAGCAGGCTGACAACTACGCTAATTCCTACACAGATAAAATCAATAAGGGATATACAAGCAAGTACAAGGGTACAATTGACGAGCTTGCAAGTCAGTACCAAAAAAACAAATTTGACTGGACTCCCGAAAATTCTACGGAATATCAGCAAGCGAAAGAAAAATATACCCGTGAGGGCAAGGTTGCACAGGAGAATGTGCAGGGAAGTTATGCGGCCAATACGGGCGGTTACAGCAACACCTATGCACAGGCTGCAGGACAAAAGGCATTCGGCGAGTATATGGACGAGCTTGCAAACAAGGTACCGACACTTAAAAATGAAGCCTACAAGAGTTATCAGCAACAGCAGGAAGATACACTGAACAGAATCGGTGTATTGCAGAACCTTGATAACACACAGTATCAGAGATACAGGGACAGCGTAACGGATGATTACGACTTTATGACCTACTACGAAAATAAGTACGGCACAAGTAAAGGCCTTGATATGAGTAACTTTCAAAATGAACTGGCTCACTGGCAGACACAAATGTCAGCGGCACAGAGTAATCTTTCAGACATCAGAAGTCTTGCCGAGGCACAGTACGAACACAACACATTGAGTGCCGACACAAGGTCAAGCATTGACAGCCAGCGCAGACAGTCGGACGCTTATTACAATTATCTGAACAGTCAGGTAAAAATAAAGTGAGGTGAGAACATTGAGCGTAAACAGTGAAGAAAAAATTTACAACGACCTTATGAACGAAGTACCAAGTCAGACGGTGAGCGGTGACACTAAGAAGAGTGCCGCCGCTCTTGCGGGTGCAGAATCAACAGCGACAGGACAGGCTGACGATTATAAAAGCACTTACAGCGGAAAGTTAGATGACGCTATAAGTAACTATCTGACAGGAAGAGGATTTGAATACGATCCGATGCAGGATAAAGCATATCAGCAGTACCGCAAGGAATTTGCGCAGAATGCCGCTATGGCACGAGACACGAGCCGTAACACAGCTAATCAGCTTGCAGGCGGTTACAATCCTACCTATACTGATACAGTCGCAGACGAGGTTTACAATGACCGTATGGGCAACATAAGCGATGCAGAAAGCACATTTAAGGGGCTTGCACAACAGGACTATCAGGCAAAACAGGAGCAAAACGCAAATGTGCTTAACCTCTATAACACGCTTGAGGGGACAGACTACAGCCGTAACCGTGATACTACAGGTGATTATAAAAACTATCTCAATCTGCTTGCAAGCAGGTACTCAACCGACAGACAGGCAGACACAAATCTTGACAGTGCAAAAAATGATATTTACTCCGCCAAACTTAACGGAGCACTTAATAATCTTTCGGGAGCAAGAGCGACTGAGAATCAGCGTTATCTTTATAATACCGTCAGTGCAAATCAAGCGGCACAAAATGCACAGGCTGAAAGAGAAAACGCCCAGAAGATTGAGTATGAAAAGAATAAGGCAGCTTATACTGCTTATGTTAAGGCTCAGACAGCGGCAGAAAAGGCAGCTAAGAAAGCACAGGATAAAGAAGATAAGCGTCGATTTAAGGCGGCATATGACAAGTTTGTGGACGCCTATGACCTTAAAAACGCTAAGTATAATTACAAAGTCGGTCAGCTTGCACAGGGCTATTATAACGGCTACATCACGCTTGACGAAATGGATTATATTGCCGAAAAGCTCAATGTCAGCACAGCTGACCTGACAAGCACGCTTGACAGGATGAGCAAAAACGGCGGAACGCTTAATGATGACCACTACGGCGGTCCGAACTCAATGAGTATCGGTAAAAACACTGATTATTTTCAAACGTCAACTTCAAGAGTTACTACGGACGAAAACGGAAAAACAAAATATTTATCGGAAAAAGAGTGGAACGAACTACCGATAAATAAGAAGAAAAAGTGAGGACTGTATATATGGCACAGCAAAGAAAAAGAACCGCAGGCGACGATTTAAGAGATTTTAAAGCCGGCAAGATTAGCGGAAACTTTTATCACAACGGTATTGATCGTTCTGATAATTATATTCAGCATACCTCTGCTCCTTACAGAATGATAAATGATAAAGGTAAAGTACAGATTGCATCTTACAACGAATGGATTCAGCAGGAAGTATTTCAGCATCAACACGAATTACCAAACGGCACAAGTAGTACAAACAGTAGTTTGATAACATCAAAAGCTAACAAAACGGCTACAAGCGATACTGCTGTTAAAACTGGTAATAAAAATTCATCAAAAAATAGCGAACCATTTCTCGGTTTGCCGAAAACAAATATTGATACAATAAAAGACTCCGGCATAAAAAATAAAAACGGTCAAAACAAGTCTTTTAATTTTCAGAAAGCTCAATCAGACTTTGAAGCAACCATCAGAAATCCAAATAAGCCTTTAGAAGATAAAGTCAAAGCTCTTTCTGATGATTACAATACCGCCATTAAAAATAACGACACCAAAACAGCGAAAGCCATAGAAAAGGAATATAATGCAATCGCTGAAAAAGTCAACAAGCAAGCAAAAATAAATCAGCAGAACGCTGAAACTGCGGCAGCTGAAAACGCAAAACTTGCAGAACAGGCAGAGAAAGAACAGAAGTATGCAGATAAATACAAAAACTCTACGCTTGAACAGAGGAAAAATGCACGCATACACGCAACAACAGAAGAACTTGACTGGCTTAACAAGCATATGTATGACAACTCATCAAGCAAGGAGTTGGAAGATTATAATAATCAGCTTAATAAAGAAGCTAACAGCTTGTGGAATCAGAGAGATGAAGAACAGGCATATATCCGGCTTAAAGCAATTGAAGATGAACAGGGAAAATTAAAAACTGCAATCGACAACGCAAAACTCTCTGAACAAAAGAAAAAAGAGTACGACGATATAGTTGATAAGAATGTTATACTCAAAACTGTTTTGCAGAAATATTATGCTTTGCAGGAATACAGCAGTAATCAAAGTTTAGTCAGAAGTGAAGAAAATACTGATGGTGCTAAAAATCAGGTTATTCTTGATGACTACAACTACATAAACAAACTATCAGGAAAAGAACGCAAACAGATTGTAAAGGATTTCAATAATCTGAAAAAAGAAGGTTATGATACCGAATCCCTATATAAATGGTACAAGAGAGAACGAGATGCCGAAAGTGCAGCGGAAACTACAAGAGTATATACAGATTACGCCGACAAACATCCTGTTCTCGGCTCACTCCAAAGCGTGGGAGTAAGGCTCACAGGGGCTGTTCCCGATGCAGTAAAATATATCTCAACCGACATTGATAAGAAATATAACGGCGGTGACGGATATATTAACCCCGAGGAAACAGGTACGGCTATATCTGATGCTATGCGTGCGAAAGTGTCAGACAATATTAACAATGATTTCGGTTCATTCCTTTATAACACAGGAATGAGTATGGCTGACTTTGCCTCTTTGTTACCGCTCAATGCCGTTCCGGGCGGACAGGCTTTGTCACTCGGCATTATGGGCACAAGTGCCGGTGTCGGTGCGGCAAATGAGGTAATCGAAAACGGCGGTACGATTGACAACGCAGTCAAGACAGGTATTGCGGCAGGCATTGCAGAAACCCTTTTTGAAAAGGTATCTTTGGAACAGCTTTCAGGATTTAAGGCAAGCGGAAAAAGCACATTTCGTGCGGCTGTCGGCAATGTGCTTAAAGGTGCATTTACGGAAGGCTCGGAAGAGGCCTTTACCGACCTTGCAAACAGATTGACGGATGACGCAATTAACAAGGACCTATCGTCATACAACCTTTCTAAGAAAAAGTATATGGAGCAGGGAATGAGTGAGGCTGAGGCGGAGAATGCCGCAAGCTGGGACTTTTGGAAGAATGTCGGACTTGATTTTGCCGGCGGTGCAATATCGGGCGGTGTGCTTAACCTTGCTACCGCAGGTGTCAATCTTGCAGGTGCAAAAATTGATATGGCACAAAATAAAGAGAGTAACGCACAAATCGGTAAAGCTGTTATGGCCGATGAAAACTTTGACCTTGATTTGCTCATCAGGCAAGGTCTTGCAACCGACAAAAACGATAGAGCATACAACTATGCTACAAAAATGCAAAAACTCGTTGAAACGGATAACGAGGGAAAAATCAGTGCCGGAGATGTCGGCAACCTTATGTATCTTATCAACAGAGAGGTTGCCAAAAATCCCGAACTTGTAAACAGAATAGCTCAGGTTAAAAAGCAGAATACACAAGAGCAAGGCAATAAGACTGTTAATGTTCAGAACGAACAGAACCCTACACAGCAGAACACGGCTCAGAACGGACAGCAGAACGCAGAACAGGCACAGGCAAACACTGTAATAAATGCAACAAAAAAAGCCGATACAGAGGATATCGGCAAAATGTACGGCGTATATGCTTTTGGCAAGAAGCACCCAAACGGCATTATCGCAACAGATACTTCAACAGGTAAGGTCGTCAAGGTTGCACTAAAGAGCCTTGAAAGCTCGGCAAAAATCAATCGCAGTGATGAAGAAAATACACTTGTGTTCAACACAAATGACGGCAAGCAGGTTAATGCGGACAGCATAACATTCTCTGACAGTCAGCTTGATACGATTGTTCACAGCGCAAACGAGTTCGACACATACGGTGCGAGGAATTATATTTCCAACTTTGAGGAGTGGAGAGAAAGTCCGCAGGCACAGAAAATGAGCGATGACGAAATGCTCTATAAATATAACAGAGCATATTCAGCCGCATACAGCTTTGGTCGAGAGGGTGTTAAACTTGATTCACTCAGAGAAACTTCTGAATATAAAATCCTTAAAAACATTCTCGGTGAACAGATTGTAAGTCAGGCATTGAGCACCGGCAGAAGAGATGTTGACATTAACACTCAACACCATGCCAACAGACTGACCGAGTTAATCAACCGCAACGGCAGAGCAGACACAAGCGGTGTTACCGTGTATGCAGACAGCGGAACGGAAGTATCACACATTTCGCAGGAGCTTATAAGCACTCTCGGAAACCTTGCCAAAAAGACAGGGCGAAACATTATTATCTCGGACCGCCTTGCTGACGGAGTGAACGGTGTTGCAAGAGACGGCAACATTATTTTAAGCTCAGAAATTTCATCACAGAAAATCCTTGCCACAGCTTTACACGAAGCCGGTCATATGATTAAGAAAACCAACCCGACCGAATGGCAAACATTGAGTGACTTTGTGTCAGACTATCTTGTACGAAAGGGTGTTGACCTTAACAAGATGATTGACCGCACAATTGAGAGGTACGGCAACCGACTGCAGGCCGATGAACACGAAAACACAAGAGATGCCGCACTGGAAGAAATTGTATGCGACACACTTATGAGCATTGCCTCAGACGAAAAGGCTCTCAATATTGCCCTCAGCACGAAGCAGAATAAATCTAAAATTGCAGCGGCAATTAAATCTTTGATTGCAAAAGTAAAGGATTGGCTCATCGACAAAAGTCAAAACTACGGAGCAAAAGCCTTTGTAAAAGACCTTGAAGCTCTTGAAAACCTCGCTCAAAGATTTTCTGAGGCGGCAGACACCGCAAAAGAAAACATCACCGAGCAGTCAGAGGTTCAGAACGGAGAGAAGATTGATGTTGAGAAATCCTCGCTTGATGAGGATTATTCTGATGCAGTAAAAAATAATGACACCGAAACAGCACAGAGGCTTGTCGATAATCAAGCTATGTCTTGGGGAGCATACTCAGAGGATGGAAAAACCCCAACCAAGCTTTATCACGGAACACAATCATTCGGTTTTACTGAATTTGCTCTTGATAAAATGGACGACGGCAGAAGTATATTCTTAACCGACAGTAAAGAAATTGCTTCTACATATTCGGGAGTAGATGATGTAAGGAAAATATCTGAAAGAATAAACATAGATGTCGATAAATTGACATCGGACAAAACGGTTGAATTGCTTAATAAATATAGTGAAAAATACAACTATAAATATTACAGCGAAAGTGAAGTGGAAAAACTTAAATCTGATAATAACAGCAGATATGGACGAAGATTAAACCGTGATAATATTAGTGGGGACATAATTGTATCTCAAAGCAAAAAAACACCAGTATTTTACTTATCTTCGATTGACAGTTCAAAGGAATTATTAAAAATATATGTTGGCAAAGGCAATTATTCTCTTTACGCAAAGCTCAATAATCCATATGTTGTTGAATGCGATGGTTCATATTATAACGATATTACATATTATGAAGTTTTACCGGATGAATTAAAGAAATTTTATCCGAGCGGATTATGGCGAACCGGCACAACAAGAGATGTTGCAGAGTATGCAAAAGATAACGGTTATGACAGTGTAATCTTTAAAAATTTAAACGATAAAGGTGGCAAAAATAGCAAGATACCTCGTGACACTATTGCTAATGTATATGTTGTTTTCAATCCGAACAATGTAAAATCAGCTGATGCAATAACCTACGATAATAACGGTAAAGTAATTCCGCTTTCAGAGAGATTTGATGATAATGAAGATGATATTCGTTACAGTCTTGATGAAGATTATGATTTTTCAGATGAAAAAGCCGGCGCAATCCACGATACTCTGAAATTTTCGATTGATGAAAACAAAAGCAAATGGCTTGTGAATGATGACGACAAAAGTGTTTTTGACGCTGTAAAGGACGAAAAGAACCCCGACAGGCGAATCAGCATTTTATATCATTATGCCGGCAAAACCGCCGAACACGGAATGAGTGTGGGCAAGAATATACGAATCGGTCAATCAGGCATGCACCGTCTTGTGTGTAATGTTTTGCAGGAATACGGAGTAAATCTTAACGGTAAGAACAAATCAAGAATTGAAGCGTTTAAGTCAGTTGTAAATGACTTTGAAAATTCCGTCAAAAATGATACGCAGAGTTTTAACGATGCAATTGAGAGCCTTGCGGAAGAATGCAAAGAATATCTGAAAAAATCTTCCTTGATTGACAAAAAGCATTCCGAGTGGGCAAAGGATTTAAGCGACAGTCTGAAAGAGGTTACCCTTGTTATTCCGAAAGGTGACATTGATTTTATTAAAAGCGCCTACGGCAGTATTACAAACTTTCGTAAAGCACTTATGGGTAAAATCAACATCAGAACAGCAAAGGGATATGCTCTCGTCGAAAGTGTAAACAAGGGCAGTATTGAAGATGTCGGAAATTCAATTTCAGAGATTATCGGAGATATTGCAGGGATTGATGAAACCTTTAACTGGAGAAGTGAAGAGGGATACAAAACACTTGAAAGGTTTATTAACTATGACCTTGCAGAACATTTTGTTTCAATTGACGGAAAGAGTGTACAGTCAATTGACGAAACGGCAATTGAAATGGCTTTTGATGTTGCTACGGAATATTTGAAACAACAGGCAAAAGAAGTTGTTTCTGACAATAATACCAATAAAGAATTATTGCACAGTGTTACTGAAATATATAATCAGGCTAACGAGGAACACGAACTGCTTCTAAAGGAAAAGAATGCAAGATATGCAGAACAGATTTCGGAGCAGAAGAAAAATGCCGAAAAGCAGATTAAATCTTTGGTAAGAAAGAACAATAAGAAAACCGAGCAATATATTAAAAATGATATTAAGTTGAGAAATAAAATTGAGGAATACAGAATTATTCTTCGTGCAAGAAAAAAGACGGTTGCCGATGAATACCGTGCCGAGCGAGATAAAACGAAATATCGTCAGAAAATCAATACAACGCTTGAAAGGCTTATAAACAGACACTTAAAGCCTAAGCCGAGCAACAATGTTCCTATTGCGGTTGTGAAACCTTTGTACAGACTTCTCTCCGAATTGACAGGCAATTATTCGGGATTTTCCAAAGGCATTAATGACATTACGGAAAAGACAGAATATAACAAAACCGACAATCAAGAAGGAGAAAGAGTAAACAAAGTAACCTTGTCAGCGGAAACCGAGAAACTTATTTCGGCTTTAAACAGTGAAATTGCAAATACGGACGGAAAAATTACTTTACCGCCGGCAATGAGAAATGCTTTGCTGGGATATAATGTGTTTGACAACAACGGCAATATCAAACAACATTTTACGGGACTTCTTGAAGATGTCAGAAATATTTTTGAGAAAGCCGAGAAAAACGGAAAAACCTCGTTAAAGGACTTTTCGCTTGATGAGCTTAAAAGAATAAGCACAGCTTTCAGTGAAGTAAAGAAACTGCTTGACGCTGCAAATAAGATTGTCATTAACGGCAAAGAGTATGACGCTTATCTTGTGTCGAGAAAAGGTGCTGAGGAGCTTCAGAAAGTTACAGGCACACACAAAAAAGGTTCTAATACACAGGCAAGCACCGCCAAAAGAACGCTTTTAGCATACCGTAAATATATGTCAGATCCGATACGCTTTGCACGAATGATTTCGGGTTATCACAATGACAGCGTGATTGTTCAGATGATGGAAATGCTGAATCAGGGACAGTCGGACGCAGAACAATTAAGCATTGACTGGACGAATAAGTTTGAAGAACAAATGTCCCGTTTCTCATATAAAGCCAAAAAGGATTATGTCAGAGAGCAGGCAATGGAATTTGACGGCATAGACCCTAACACCAAAAAGGCGCTTATTGACAAGAAAACAGGCGAACAGGTTAAAGTTGGACTTACTGGCGATATGCTTGTTGAAATGCTCCTTGAATATGAGGACGAATACGGCAGGGCACATATGATGTACAGCGGTTATCAAGTGCCGAATATCAAGTACATAAAACGAAAAAATCAACAGCTTATGTATTCAAAGGACAGCGGTTGTTATATTCTTCCCACAGAAGCAGATATTTCACGAATCAGGGATTATGTCATGAATAATGAGATTGCAAAAACTGTTTATGAAATTTGCCGTGAGATGTACAATGAAGACATGCAGAATGCCGTCAACAAGGTGTCAAACGAAAAATACGGATATGAAATTGCAAAGGTAAAAAATTATTGTCCTATCACGATTGACGAAGATACGGTTTACGGAACATTTGCCGATGTGCTGATTAACAGAAGTATTAACAGCCGAGCATTTCTTCACGAAAGAGAAAACTTTAAGTACAACAGACTGAAGCTTAAAGGTGCAACGGCAAAGCTTACCTCTCAGATTAAAAGCGTGTCAAGCTGGTGCGGTCTTACGATGCCGATTGAAACATTTAACCGTGTGTTCAATATGCCACGCTACGACCACGCAAATGACAACCTTGTTAAAGCTGTTCAGGAAGAAAACCTTAATTCTGCCGAAAATATCAGACAAAAAAATAACACCCATGCGGATGAAGAAGAAAAATCCAAGCTGAGCATTGACGAGGTTCTTGATTTCATTGAAAGGGAAGAAAAGCAAGAGAAAAAGAAGAGAAGCACACCGACAACGGAATATTTTCCAAGCATGAAAGAAATAATGAAACAGCAATGGGGCAACGAAAGCGAAGAGTACATAAGCAAACTGATGGGCGATTTGCAGGGCTCGACAAAACAAGCTGATCCGGGCAGAATTGATATGCTGACAGGAAAATATATAAGAGCGGTACTGACAGCAAATATATCTTCGGCTATCAAGCAGTTATCTTCTTATCCATTGGCAGCGGCAAGGGTAGGCTGGAAAGCAACTCTTGCAGGACTTAAACACATTCGTCCGGGAAAGCATACTCCGTTTATAAACAGAGCGTTACCCGACAGCTACAAGCAAAGTATTCCGTATGATGAAATTGCTAAATATACTCCTATACTTGAATACAGAAAACGGGGCAACAACAGCCGTGAAATGGCAGAAATCAGCAGATACAAAGGCTTGATTGACAGTTCGGGTTGGGTAGGACATACTCTTGACCGTTTAAACTGGATTGAAAAAAATGATGTGCTTATGGTAGAAATGAACTACTGGATTGCCTATGAGCATGTAAAGGGCAATATGGGAATATCTCCCGACAGTAAGGAATTTATGCCGAATGTTGCAAAAACGCTTGAGGACATTATTAATAATATGATGCCTAACAGTTCGGTAATGCAACAAGGACAGATTTTGAGGAGTAAAAATCCCGTGAACAGAATATTTACAATCTGCAAAAGTCAGGTTTTCTGTATGGTAAATGCCGCAATGGACGCAAGCGGTGAATACAACGCAAGGCTTAAAGATTACAAACAGGCTGTAAGTGAATCTGAAAAGAAGCAGGCGAGAACGGAAGTTAAGATTGCAAAGAAACAGCTTGCAAGGACCTACTCTTCAATCATTGTCAGTACAGCTATGACCTGCGGAATTTTGATGCCGTTGATAGCCGTATTGTTTGGCAAGTGGGACAGATACCGTGACGAGGACGGCAATATTACTCCGTGGTCTGTCGGTTCAAGGCTGTTGAAGGATTTCGGTTCTGAATTAACGGGCATGTTCCTTTTCGGTGACACGGTGTACAATACCGTATTAGCACTCATTGATAAAAACGAAGAATTTTACGGATTATCTCTTCCGGGTGTTGACACGATTAATGACTTTATAACGGGAATCATAAACATTGCCCGTTCCGATACACCCGAAAAGCTGAGAAAAAATATTTCTTCGCTTGTGGGAACACTCGGAATGCTGACAGGACTTCCGACAAAGAACTTGATGAACTTGTTTCAGGGAGCATGCAATCACATTGAAAACTTCACAAAATACGGCGGTACTCCGACTGTTAATGACTATGGTGAAGTGTCTATGCAGATGTACGCTAATTACTGCTATGAGGCTCTGATTGACGGCGACAAAAAGAAATTTGCAAAACTATATTCGGAATGGCTGAAAGAAAAGACTTCTACAGGCAAGCAGGTTGATAAAAGCTATATTAACAGCAAACTGAAAACAGAGCTTGAAGATGACACGGAAATCATTGCCGCAGGAAATGCGTTCTTTAACGGTGATTTGACAGCATATGAAAACACGGTTGAAAAGTATTCTGACTTAGGCTTTGACAAAACAACCGTTGTAAAAGCCATTAATTCGATTGTCAGTGACCTTGAAGATGAACAGAAAAATGCAGAAGGACTTGATAAGTACGACAATGAAGAGGAATCCGACAGCGAACCCGAACTGTACAAGTATTCGGATGCATTTGACTTTTTGAAAAACGGCGATACTGCGAACTATGAAAAGGTTGAAAAATATCTTATGGAGCATAAAGGTAAAACCAAAAATCAAATGAAAAAGCTGATGCAGAGTGCAAGCCGAACAGACCCGATGTTTGAGCAGTACATTTCAGCAAGTAAGAGCAATGATGCCGATACAACACACACATTGTACAGACAGTTGCTGAATATATACGGCTCTGAAAGTAAGTTTAAATCAGCTCTCAGAAAATATCAGGATAAAATCAAAAAGCGACAAAGCAAATAAACAAATTAAGGACAGCGGAAACGCTGTCCTTTTTGTGTGGGTTTTAACTTTTTTGAGCTCGCAGAAAACTATATAATGTAATTAACGATAGGGGGCGGTGTTATGAACACACTTAAATTTGAAGTTTATAAAAATACCCTGAAACGCAGAGACGGATTTAATCCCGTCCGCGGCGAAAGAAACTACACAAAAATCAAATGCTATTTTGAAGAGCGTGACTGGGATAACTGCTCTCTTGTTACGGCCAACTTTATGAGTGAAAAAGATAATATCGTAAAAAGCACCGTCAGTTTGACCGAGAATAAAACAGCAGTGTTTGACATACCGTCAGGAATTGAGGGAGATAAAATCTATTTCAGCCTGACCGGTAGTTATGCAGATAACAGCGGTAATACAGTAACACTCAACACAAATCTTATCGGAATCAACAGGCAGAAAGGTATGTTGCCGAGTGCTTCAACTGGCATAAGCCTTTTCGAGAAAATTATAGTGGCTGTAAACAGTATGGCGTCAAGACTGAAAGATACGCTGAATCAATTCATGAACACATATCCGAATGTTGATGCAAGTAATTTGACATGGCTAAACGTCAAATCACTCGGAGTTGATAACACAGGCGCTGACACTACTCTTGGTATGCTTGTATTTTATCCACTGGACAACCGCACTTTATATTTCCCGAAGGGAACATATAAATGCAACGGATTAGCACTTGAAAATGTTGAAAATCTGACAATTATATGTGATAATGCTGAATTTGTTTATTGCAATAAAGCTACGGACAACACAGACTCAGCAGGCACAAGCGTACAAAGTACATTTTTCAAATTTACCGGTTGTAAGAATCTGACCGTTATTGACGGTAACTTTGACGGCAAAAATAAAGTGTCACAGATTATTACTTTGATTAATTGCCCAAATGCAAACATAGACAATGTTAATATATCTAATGCAGGCAATGCTTTATCGGCAACAGCGGCGGGTATTAATTTCTTGCGGAACTGCTCACACTTTAATGTTAGAAATGCCAAAATATCAGGCATTAAAGCCGGAACTGTCGGCCCAGACGGATACATTCATTCATTTGGCATTGGCGTGTCAAGCGCAGGGAACGAATACAGCCAACACGGTAACATTGTTAATGTGCGAATTAATGATATTGACGGATATAATTCCGGAGATGTTAAGCCGGACGGTGACGGTATCTACTTGATCGAAAGGCCAACCGATGATTTCAGCGGTGACGGCTATATTAATATTTCAAGGTGTGAAATTAAAGGATGTGCCAAAAGAGGAATTAAGATTTCAACAAGGCATGTCAATATTTCGGATTGCTATGTCGATGTTGACAGCTGGGGCTCGGCAATTGAGGCGCAGTACGGTAAGTTGACATTGAGGGATTCAACTATCAAGAACAGATATGCAAGCTGTCTGACTCTCGACTGGGACAACGGCACTAACTACATTGACAATTGTAAACTCTACGGTGCAGGAAAAGACGAAAGCTCAAAGTACGGCAATTACAGGGGCAACGGCATAGTACTTAATCAGAGGTTATCATCAAGAGACGAACCGTACAGTAATGAGCCGTGCAATATCAGCATTAACAACTGCTTCGTTGACGGTGTATTCTCTCCGATTATTTCGGGATATGACAATAACATCAAGTACAAGTACGGAAACATTCTTGTTAATGACCTTAAAATTGGTCACTACAGAGACACCTCGGCAATCAAGCTCAATCCTACTATGATGACAGATGTCAATCAGCTTGTACTTTCGGATATTATGTATCAGTACGGAACAACAGAAGCAGAAGTGCTGAACGCAAACAATGAGTATTATGCTCTTAGCAACACGGCAGGAACTACAATTAATCTTGGCACACTGTCATCATATGTTAATCCTAAGCGTCTTGTCTATGACACAAATCTTACCGATGATTACAATGAAATCTTTAAGTTCTATAACCTTAACAATGCAGACTTTGGCGGTGAGACAGCAAAGGTGACAGATGTGCTTGAAGATTCACCGAACAGCGCAGATATTGCCGACGGGACCTATACAAGTGTGACGAATACGAATTTAAGTGTGTCAGTCGCTGACGGTACAATGAATGTAGCTTGTTCAACGGCATACGCTTCTGCATCATATGTCTATATTCCGATTTCAAGCATTACTCTTGACGGAAATGTATTTGATTTTGTTGTTTCTGACATAAGTAAGACAACAGCAGATGTTACTTTAACGCTTGCCGATGCTAAGAAGGCTACAATTGCCGGATTAACCGAATTTGCGCTAAACAAAACAGTAAAATCAACCATTGTAGGTAATGTCAGCGGTACGGCATCGTTTGTCCGCATTAAGCTCAATGCAAACAAAACGGTAAGCCTCTCTTGTAAAATCAACTTTAAAAATCGACAAAAGGTTTTAAAGGGTCAGGTGGAAGCAAGATTGAAAATTCTTGAAGAGAAAATAAAAACATTGGAAGGTGCAAGCGTATGATAGATTGGATTATACAATATTGGCTACAGGCTCTTTTCGGCATTATTCTTGCAGCAATTGTTGCAATCGTAAAAACACAGTGGAGTAAAATTAAGGCGATTGGCAAGGGCACACAGTCATTGCTTAGGGCGGAGCTTATCCGCTCGGGCGAAAAATATATCGAAAGAGGCTGGATCGAAATTTATGCCAAGGACGCTTACGATAAGTGCTATCAGTCATACCATCATCTTGGGCAAAACGGCACAATGGACGATATGCACGAGAAGGTCATGAACTTACAAACGCATCCTATTGATAAAGGTGACAATAAATGATTACAATTGATTTTGCACTCTCACATAGTTTTATTCGTATTGTTAAACGTACCCTTGTAACAAGCCAAAGCCAAAACTATGTTCAAGCACATTTTGATGTGCGTTCGGATGACTGGACGGCGCCTATTACAGCAATTTTTAAAGCTGACAATGACAATAATGCTTACTCAATTTTGCTTGGAAAGAACAACACTTGCATAATCCCGTGGGAAGTTTTAAGAAACGCAGGTACGGTCAATGTATCGGCTTTTTGCGGTGACAGACACACAGCTAACATCGCACAGTTCACGGTTGTGCAGTCGGGATATACCGAGGGTGAAATGCCCTCAGAGCCTACACCAACTGTTTATGAGCAGATTTTAAAAAAATTTGAGGGCAAGCAGGACAGACTTGTTGCAGGTGACGGCATTAAGATTAATGGGAATGTTATTTCTGCTGCTGACGCTAAATCAGCCTATGTAATTGCTCTCGAGCACGGATTCATTGGCTCAGAAGAGGAATGGCTTGCGAGCCTTAAAGGCGCAAAAGGCGAAAAAGGTGAACAGGGACTACAAGGTATTCAGGGCGAAAAAGGTCAGAACGGAAAAGACGGCACCAACGGAACAAACGGCATTGACGGCACAAACGGTAAGGACGGTATTGGTATAACTAATGCTGAGATTAATATTTCGGGCGAACTGATACTTACCTATTCAGACGGTACATCTGCAAATCTCGGAAAGGTTGTCGGAGATGACGGAAAAGACGGAGCTGACTTATCAAACGAGGTTGCGGATATTAAGGCATATATCGGCTACACCGACGAAGACATAGTAGGACTTTGTGTCGACTACGAAAATAAAACTTTCAAACGGCTTGCAGGAGCGGTCAATCTTTCACAAGGTGCAGACTTTAATAAATTTACAATGTACGGCGGCAGAAGAAGATGTAATGTTTTGGACGACGGAACAATCACAGCATACTACGGTGACGAAAATTATGCCGAGGACGGCTCGAACGGCCAGGTAATGGTTTTTCAGCCAAAATTTTACTATAAGGTCGTTCCGCTAAAATTGGAAAAAAACACCGATTCAGGCATCGGCTATCATCTACGGAAGGCGAACTATTATGTAAGCTCAAAGCCAAAAACAGGGTTCAAACTTCATCCAGCATTCTATGACGAAAACGGTAACGAGATTGACTACATTCTTTTTTCAGCTGATGAGGGAAGCATGTATGATGTTTCCGCTAAGCATTATGTCAACGATAATGTTGATGAGTCTATCACTTATGAGGACGGTGATTTGCTCTGCTCGGTTGCGGGGAAGAAACCTATCAGCGGATTCAGACAAGGAATCGGAACTAAGTCAAATTTAGAACTAATGGCACAAAACAGGGGTGCAGGCTGGCACCTTGAAACAATCGAGGTAATAAGTGCAAACCAGCTCCTTATGATGATTGAGCTTGCAATGATGAACATGCAGACAGGCATCGGACAAGGTGTTGTTAGCATCACGGGTAGCACGGCATATAACTGTTCAAGTTTGACAGGCTCAACCGCTGACCTCGGAAATGCAACAGGTCAGGCAGTAAAAACCATTAATGAAATCGGAGGAACTCAAACAGCTTATACAGAAAGAGGAAAAGTTTCTGTGTCTTATCGTGGCATTGAAAATCCTTGGGGTAATAGCTCTAAACACATTCAGGGCATCAATATTTGGGGCGATGGTTCAATGGGTGGTGGTCAACCCTATATTGCAAATAATTTCACATTCAATGAATCAAAACACTCTGATAACTATGAGCCTGTTGGATTTACACTTTCAAATGCAAATGGCTATATCAAAGCTATGGGCTACGGCTCGGAAAAGTATGATTGGCTGTTTATGCCGTCAGAAATCGGCGGAACAAGTGCGTTGCCTGTTGGTGATATCGTCTATATTGCACCAAATTTGAACGGTTACCGTATTATCCAACAGGGGGGCAGTTGTCGTAGTGGCGACCGTGCAGGCAGTTTCTCTCTGATTTGCAATGGCACAGTCGGTGATCGTAGTCGGGGTGCCGGCGGTCGTTTATTGTATGTTCCAACTGCTAAAGTATAAGGAGGAATAGTTATGATTGATTACGGAGCGGTAAGAAGCACGGTAAAGCCTGATGCAGTCGAAATTGACGAGTATTCGGTGTGGGTGAACAGCAACATCACAGAAATTGTTGTGCAATCAGAAGATGAAAGTCATACCGAGTACGAGTTCAATCAAGTACGCTACACAAAAGACGAGTACATTAAGCTGATTGATGAGAGGAACACAACGCTCGAATCACAGCTTACCGACACTCAGCTTGCACTATGCGAAATATACGAAGGGATGACATAAATGGCAAAAATTTACGCAGAATTAATCCGCAAGGGGTTCAAAACTATTGACGATGTTCCTGAAAGAATCAGGGCGCAGGTACAGGAAATTCTAAATAATTAGAAGAGTTTTAACTCTTTTAAAAAAATATTGAAAGGATGATAACAATGAAAATGACAAACAAAATCTATGATGTACTTAAATACATCGCGCTCATCGTACTGCCTGCAATCGGCACGCTTTATTTCGCCGTAGCAGGCATTTGGGACTTGCCGTACGGTGAGCAGATTGTAGGCACTATCACAGCAGTTGACACCTTTTTAGGCGCTCTGCTCGGTTTATCAGCTTATAAGTACAACAAAAACGAAAGTGAGTAATAACAATGAAAGTTACTGCTATTGATGTCAGCTATTGTCAGACAAATGTTGATTACAACAAGGTCAAGGCTGACGGTATAGACACGGTTATTATTCGTGCCGGCTTTGGCCGTGAAACTTACCAAAAGGACGCACAGTTTGAAGAACATTATAAGAGAGCAAAAGCCGCCGGACTTAAAGTCGGTGTATATTGGTTTTCATATGCGTACAGCGTTGCCGAGGCACAAAAGGAAGCAAGTGCTTGTCTTTATTGCCTGAATGGCAGGAAACTTGATTTACCCGTGTTTTATGACCTTGAGCTTGGCTCTCAGACAAAACTCGGCAAAGACACATTGACAGCTATGGCTGTTGCTTTTTGTGAATGTATCAAAATTAATGGTTATTCGGCCGGAGTGTATGCAAGCGCAAGCTGGTTTACAAGTTATCTCAACTACGAGAAACTGAAAAAGCAATATGCAATTTGGCTTGCTCAATGGGAAACAGGCTCTCCATGCCGTACTTGCGACATTTGGCAATGCTCCGACAGCGGTAAGGTTAATGGTATCAACGGTAGTGTGGACACCGACATTGTGTTTAATGCCAACTATAAGGGCAGTTCAGCAACAACGATTACAACGCCGAAATACTCCGGCATTAAAGCTGTGCAGGCTTGGGTAGGCACAACGGTTGACGGCATCTATGGTCCGGATACCAAAAAACGATTGATAATGAAGCTTCAAGAAGAGCTCAATCGTCAGTTCGGCATGAACCTTGTTGTTGACGGAATTTACGGTGTGGGCACTCATAATGCAATTGTTATTATATCAAAAGGCTGCAGAGGAAATATTACCAAAGTTTTACAGGGATTGCTTATCTGCAATGGATATGATCCGAATGGTTTTGACGGCATCTATGGTAACGGTACAGAATCTGCAGTTGAATCATATCAGCAGACTCACTGTTTGAATGATGACGGTATCGCAGGCGGTAACACATTCAGAAGTTTGTGCGCTTAATCCGACACAAAATCCAACACGGCTAAATAAAAAGTCAGTATTTATCAGCATAATAAGATTAAAATAGTGGGTTCGAATCCCGCCGGCTCAGCCATGAAACAGGCACTTGCAATTATGTAAGTGCCTGTTTCAATTATAGTTACCTGTCGAGGGTTATGCTATTGCGTTACAACGATACACATACAAAAGAATTCAAAAGAAAATTTTTTAAAAATACTCTTGACCTAAAGTTAGCTTTAGGTTATATAATATAGCTAAAGAGAGATATCTCTGATTTATATTTAAAATTTATATGATAAGGAGCTTTGATTACGATGTATATTGAAAAAATAAACGGACCGCAGGATGTTAAGAAACTCAGTATTGATGAACTTAACGCCCTTGCATCGGAGATGCGTGATGCTTTACTTCACCGTGCAAGTGTTCACGGCGGTCATTTCGGCCCGAATTTCGGTATTGTAGAGGCTACAATTGCCCTTCATTATGTATTTGATTCACCACATGACAAGTTTGTGTTTGATGTATCACACCAGTCATATCCTCATAAAATCCTCACAGGCAGAAAAGAGGCATATATTGCACAGGAGCATTACGATGATGTAACAGGTTATACAAGCCCCATAGAGAGCGAACACGATATGTTTACTGTCGGTCATACATCAACCTCTGTCAGCCTTGCCTGCGGACTTGCAAGGGGCAGAGATGTAACAAACGGCAAGGGTAATGTTATTGCACTCATCGGTGACGGCTCAATCAGTGGCGGTGAGGCTCTTGAAGGTTTTAATGTTGCCGGTGAAATGGATTCAAATCTGATTATTATAGCAAATGATAACCAAATGTCAATTGCAGAAAATCACGGCGGACTTTATAAAAATCTCAAACTTCTTCGTGACACAGACGGCAAGGCTGAATGTAACCTTTTCAAGTCAATGGGGCTTGATTATGTATATGTCAAGGACGGCAACAATATTGAAGAGCTTATCAAGACTTTTAAGTCTGTAAAAGATATTGATCATCCTGTTGTTGTTCATATTAACACTCTTAAAGGTAAAGGCTATAAGCCTGCTGAAACCGACAAAGAAAGCTGGCATTGGTGTATGCCGTTTGATATTGAAACAGGCAAAACTACTGTTAATTTCCCTGATGAGGAGGACTACAGCTCAATTACAACAGATTATCTTAGAAATAAGATGAAGTCTGACAAGTCAGTTGTGGCGATTACGGCAGGCACTCCGGCACTTTACGGCTTTACTCCTGATGAGAGAAAAGCATTCGGCAGACAGTTCCTTGATGTAGGTATCGCAGAACAGACAGCCGTTGCAATGGCATCTGCTATCGCAAAGAACGGCGGCAAGCCCGTATTCAATGTTTACAGCTCATTCATTCAGAGAACCTACGATCAGCTTTCACAGGACTTGTGCATTGACTCAAACCCTGCAACAATCCTTGTTCAGACTGCATCTGTAAACGGTATGACAGATGTTACACACCTCGGAATTTTTGATATTCCCATGATTTCAAACATTCCTAACCTTGTTTATATCGCTCCGACAACTAAGGAAGATTACCTTGCAGTCCTCGACTGGAGTATTGAGCAGACAGATTATCCCGTTGCAATCCGTGTTCCCGTTGCAGAACTTGTTTCAACAGGCAAGCCTTGCACAAAGAATTTTGCAGAACTTAATAAATATGAAGTTGCTCAGCAGGGCGGTAAGATTGCCGTAATCGCACTCGGATCATTCTATGGAATGGGCGAACAGGCTGCAAAGCTTATTGAAGAAAAAACAGGCACAGCGCCTACTCTTATCAATCCTTACTACATTACAGGCGTTGACACAGAACTTCTTGAAAGCCTCAAGAAAGACCATGATGTTGTTGTGACACTTGAAGACGGAGTGCTTGACGGTGGTTTTGGTGAGAAGATTGCCCGTTTCTACGGTCCGTCAGATATTAAGGTTATCAATTTCGGTCTTAAAAAGGAATTCCTTGACAGATATAATCCTGCCGATGTCCTCAAAGAAAACCGCCTCACACCCGAACAGATTGCAGAAGATGCAGTCGCTTTGATTTAAAATAAATATATGGCAAAAGAGGTTTGGACAGAAGAATAAAGAGCAGTTGCATATATATTTCTCTTGTGATACAATTAACTGTAGTTATTTTAAATCTTAATTTTTACAAAGGGAAATATCATGAAAAAGACTAAATTTATAATTACCTTCTTAATGGCTGTTCTGATGACTTTTTCATCAGCCTTTTGTGTAAGTGTATCTGCGGCGTCTTCGCCCGATGAGGCGGTGATTTCGGGCAATTATGACGGCATTGAGCCTATTCCCACAGAAAAGCCCGAGGACAAGCCCGTAAAACACGGCAAGGGCTTTTCAAGCGGAGATTATGCCTTGTTTTATACTCAGACAACATTCCTTGCACTTCTTGCAGGATACCTGATTATCTTCAAAGTAAAGGGTACAAAGACAAAAGAGAAAATGCACGGAAGAAAACTTGACCGTAAGTGATTAAAAATCAAAAACAAAAAACGGATTGACTTGCTGAAAACTTGTAAACCCGTTTTTTTTATTTCTGTATTTGCATTAAAACAGCCCGACCAAATCTGCGGTCGGGCTGATAATTTATGCGCTTTCAGCACTTAATTCTTTAGCTTTTTTCAAAGCAGCATCTTTTTGCTTTTTCTTCTTGATTACCTTGAGTCGGCTGAATTCCTCACGATCCTTTTCGTCAAGTGCGTCGGAAATGAACTTAACTGTTTCCTCAAAACGGGGAATCATAATGTTCTTGAGAGCGTTTGCTCTCTTCTGAGTTTTCTTGATTGAATCGGCAAGGCGGTAAACGCTGTTCTCAATCTCGGCAAGCTCAACTGTAAGGTTTTTAACTTCGGTAAATTTCGTATAAACCTTATCAATTGCCGAATTTGTTGTGCGCAGACCGTAGTGTAGGTAGTTATGGTCCTCTCGTTTCTCAATAGTGAGAATCGGAATTTCAACACCCATAACACTTCTTGAATCAAGCTTCAAGCCGTTCTCATAGGGAATAGCGTTAGAAATATCTTCACAAAAGCCGTTGGTAACATTTGCCGTTTGAAGTGCTGTGTAAGCCTCTGCATAAGCGTCATCAATTTTCTGCTGGATTGCGTTTGCATGGTCGATAAGCGTCATCATTTCTCTGATGAGAATGTTACGCTTTCTGTCCAACAGTTCATAGCCGTTTTTGGCGAGTGCAAGGGATTTCTTAGTATTCATAAGATTACCCTTGGTAGGTACTGTCTGTACTGCCATAAATGCTCACACTCCTTTCTTCAAACGATTATTTGTCACCCTTATAGTACTGATCAAGTAAAGCATCGTCGACACGGTCAAGTTCTGCTCTCGGCAATGTTGAAAGCAATTCCCAACCAAGGTCAAGACTCTGTTCAATACTTCTGTTTTCATTAAAGCCCTGATTAACGAACTTTGATTCAAACAATCTGCCAAACTCAATGTACTTCTTATCAGTAGGAGAAAGCTCCTCTTCACCGATAACAGATGCAAGCGATCTTGCGTCAATTACCTTTGCATAAGAAGCGAAAAGCTGGTTTGCAAGAGGCTGGTGATCGGCTCTTGTATAACCCTCACCGATACCGTCCTTCATAAGACGGGAAAGGGAAGGAAGAACATTAACAGGCGGATACAATCCCTGTCCTTGAAGTGAACGGTCAAGAACAATCTGTCCCTCTGTAATGTAACCTGTAAGGTCGGGGATAGGATGAGTAATATCGTCGTTAGGCATTGTCAAAATCGGAATCTGTGTAACAGAACCGCTGTGACCTTTAATCATACCTGCACGCTCATAAAGTGATGCAAGGTCAGAATAAAGATAGCCGGGGTAACCCTTTCTGCCCGGAATTTCACCTTTTGATGACGAGAACTCACGAAGAGCCTCGGCATAAGATGTCATATCGGTCATAATAACGAGAATGTGCATATCAAGCTCAAATGCAAGATATTCAGCAATTGTAAGAGCACATCTCGGTGTAAGAGTTCTTTCAATGATAGGATCGTTTGAAAGGTTCAAAAGCATTACAACTCTTGAAAGTACGCCGCTTTCTTCAAAGCTCTTCTTAAAGTATTCTGCAACATCTTTTTGAACACCCATTGCGGCAAATACAACACCGAAGTTAGAGCTGTTTGCACCGCTGATTTTAGCCTGTCTTACAATCTGAACGGCAAGGTCATTATGCTTCATACCTGAGCCGGAGAAGATAGGCAGCTTCTGACCTCTGATAAGAGTCATAAGCGTATCAATGGTTGAAATACCAGTGTTGATGTAGTTTTTAGGATAAACACGGGAAACAGGGTTGATAGGAGTACCGTTGATATTAGCCTTTTTAACAGGGAAAATATCTCCGAGTCCGTCAATAGGTTTGCCCGCACCGTCAAGTACACGGCCGATAATTTCAGGGGAAAGAGGCATCTCCATAGGATGACCTGTAAGTCTTGTTCTTGTGTTTTTAAGGCTGATTCTTCTTGTACCCTCAAAAACCTGAACAACTATTCTTTCGCCCTCAATCTGAACGACACGACCCTGACGCATTGTACCGTTATCAAGACGAATGTCAACAATTTCCTCGTTGGAAACGCCCTTAACACCGTCCATAACTATAAGAGAGCCGTTAATTTCTTTAACGCCTACATAATCTATAATCATTATTGCGTTCCCTCCTTATTAAGAAATTGCAGCAAGCTTTTCGTCAATTTCCTTAATGTAATCGTCAAACATTTCAGGCTTGCTGTTAGGAATATCATACTTCATCTTTGTAAGCTTATCAAACAGACCAAGGTTAAGAATCTTGGAAAGCGGAATATTCTGAGCAACTATATCCTTAGCTTTGGCATGAAGATGAAGAATTGTTTTCATCATAAGCTTTTGCTTTTCAAGCGGAACATAAGTATCATCGGCGTGGAAAGCGTTCTGTTGTAAGAAACCGACACGAATTACTCTTGCTGTTTCAATTACAAGTTTCTGGTCATCGGGGAGTACATCCGAACCGATAAGCTTTACGATTTCCATAAGTGAACTTTCTTCCTGTAAAAGTGCGCTTATTCTGTTTCTGTATTCAATAAAATCCTCACCGAGATTTTCCCTGAACCACGGATCAAGGTCGTTAAAATACTCGCTGTAGCTGTCCATCCAGTTAATGGCAGGATAATGTCTTGAATAAGCAAGAGCCTTATCAAGAGCCCAGAAACATCTTGTAAAACGCTTTGTGTTCTGTGTTACAGGCTCAGAGAAGTCTGAACCCTGTGGAGAAACCGCACCGATAAGCGTTACAGAACCTTCACCGCCGCTGAGAACCTCGGCACGACCGCCACGCTCATAGAACTCGGCAAGTCTTGAAGGAAGGTATGCAGGGAAACCTTCTTCGGCAGGCATTTCTTCAAGTCGGCCTGAAATCTCACGGAGAGCCTCAGCCCAACGGGATGTTGAGTCAGCCATCATGGCAACATGGTAACCCATATCTCTGTAATATTCGCCAAGAGTAATACCTGTGTAAATTGAAGCCTCACGAGCCGCAACAGGCATATTTGATGTGTTGGCGATAAGTACGGTTCTGTCGGTCATAGGACGCTGTGACTTTGGGTCAATAAGCTCTGAGAATTCCTCAAGAACCTGGCTCATCTCGTTACCACGCTCACCGCAACCTACATAGATGATGATATCGGCGTCGCACCACTTTGCAAGCTGGTGCTGAGTCATTGTTTTACCTGTACCGAAGCCGCCCGGAATAGCTGCTGTACCGCCCTTTGCGATAGGGAAGAGAGTATCAATAACTCTCTGACCCGTGATAAGCGGAACAGATGATGTAAGTCTTTCCTTAACAGGACGGGAAGTTCTGATTGGCCACTGCTGACAAAGGGTAAGGTTGTGCTCAACGCCTTCGTCATCCTTGATTACAACAACTGTATCAAAGAGCTTGTAGTCGCCGTTGGGATTAACCTTTACAACTTCACCCGAAAGCTCAGGCGGAACCATAAGTCTGTGTTCAATGATAGGAGTTTCGGGGAGAGTAGCGTAAATTTGACCGCCCTCAAGCTTGTCACCGACTTTAACCTTCATTGTAACATTCCACAGCTTCTTGTCATCAAGAGCAGAAACCGAAGAACCACGGTTAATAAACGCACCTGCTTCTTCTTCAATAGCCTTCAGCGGTCTTTCGATACCGTCAAAGATGTTATCAATAATACCGGGGCCGAGAAGAACATTCATAGGAGCACCGGTACCCTCAACGGGATCGCCCGGTTTAAGTCCTGTTGTTTCCTCATAAACCTGAATAGTTGTGATGTCGTCTGTAATACCGATGATTTCACCGACAAGCTTTTGCTTGCCTACATGAACCATTTCCATCATCTCAAAGCTGTCGGTATTTTTTACGGTAACAACAGGTCCGTTTATTCCATATATAACATTGTTGTTTTCCATATTATTACCATCTCTTTCAAAAGAAATTAACAGTCAGCAAGATTAAAGCACACTCAGTCCGGAATTTTCAATAAACCATTCTTTCTGTGCATAGAGCTTGCTGTCAAGAGTTTCATCGGCAACAATATTCATTGCCTTGCAAAAGCCTTTGATTCCGCCGATTTTAATTGATTTGTCGGCAACAACCTCGGTGCTTCCTGCAAAAACTGCCTTGATTTTGTCTGAGTTCTTCATATCTCTTTCGTTGACATAAACAACACAGTCGTTGTCTGCAAAAAGCTTAGCAACTTCCTTTGCACTTTTTACAAGGCTGTTTGAGTAATCTGATGTTTTTGTGTATTCAACAAGCTTTTCTTCAGCCTTTTTAAATACGCTTTCAGTCATTTCAGCTCTCTCGAGAAACAGTTTTTTCTGACTTTCCTGAATTTTCTTTGCAAGAATACCCGTCTGTCTGTTTCTTGATTCTTCAAGATTGTCCTTGATATATTTTTCGCTGTCATGTCTGCCTTTTTCGGTTGCCTCTTTCAGCTTTTCTTCTTTAAGCTGAGCAACCTCTGTCTGCATGGCACTTCTTTGTTCATCAGCATATTTTTTAATGGCTTTCAGAAAGTTATCTGTTTTGTTTTTGGAGTTTTCCATTAAAAATAACCTCCCTGAATAAATTCAGATATGTGATAATTACAGCTTTACGCCGATTGCGTCCTGAACATATTTTGTAATACTGTCCTTGGTTCTTCCGTTACCGTGACGGTCGGGAATTTCAACAATAAGCGGCTGTTTGCGGTTAAGCTTGAGGTCATAAATAAGGTCGGGACAGAGCGAAACAAGTGTTTCCGTAATAAGAATAACTGCAATATCATCCCTGTTCACAGCCTTTTCAAGCTCACTGCGTACCTCATCTTCCTGATGAACAACTACGCCTTCAATACCTGCAAATCTCATACCCATTTTGGTATCGACATTATCACTTATAAGAAAAAATTTCATAATAATCAATCCTTAACGAAACTTAAATCGCTTAAATTATCTTGCAAAGATAAGAAGAATTGAAACGAGCATACCGTAAATAGCGATACCTTCACCAAGTACAACGAAGATGATTGCTTTACCGAATGCCTTAGGATCTTCACTTGTAGCACCGATAGCGGCAGGAGCAGCGTTACCAACGGCAATACCGCCGCCGATACATGAAAGACCTGTTGCAAGAGCGGCACCGATATATGCAAGACCGTCAGCCATACCCGATGTAGCTGTAGCGGCATCACCTGTAGCAGCACTTGCTACGATAGGGCATACCATGCAGAATGCAAATACAGCAGCGAATGAGCAAATCTGAGTAAGAACTGTTTTCTTTCTGTTCTTTCCATGCTCAAAGGCCTTTACTGCGAGGATTGCAGATGCGCAAAGAAATACTACCGGAACAGCTAACATAATTAAATTGAATAACATAATAATACCTCCAAAAAATTATCAATCAATATTTAATTTAACAGGTTCGTAAGGTCTGCCTTCACCGGAATAGAAACGGCTGAACATCTCGTAATATTCAAGTCTTAACACCTGAATTGCAACAAGAAGCGCCTCAAGAACCATTACAAAAACATTACCTAAAACAACTACGGGCCAGTATGCTACTGCGGGAGCTGTTTGGGCAAGTACGAAAACAACCGTCATCATACCTGCGTGTACAAGAACGAATGCACCAACTCTTAAAAAGCTTACCGTGTTTGTAACATACTCAAGCAAAAATTCGATTGACTCGATAGCATGCTCAAGAATATATCCGCCCCAGCTTTCGGGCTGCCAGTCTTTTTCACCGGCGATAAGAAGTCCGAGAGGCTCACCAAAGAAGATGAGCAGATAGGGGAGAACGATAAGACAAAGAATGTATGCAAGGGAAAATACCTGCAGACCCAATACGAGCTGTCCTGCAACACCGAAAATAATTGAACAGTAGAATACAAGACCTGCACAACCGCTTGATCCGAACAAGGCTCTTCCCACATCTCCCTGCTTGAAGGAACTGTAAATATTAAGTCCCATAGCAACCACAACAAGCGAAATACCTATTGCAACAGCCGCAAGAAGAATCATTACAATTGAGCCTGATGACATTACTTCAATCGGTTTTTCATCAAGTCCGAAGAGTGCCTTGTAAAGAGGATCGAGCACATGCTCAAATCCGAACACACTTCCGAATACACAGCCGAATATCGCAGAAGAAATTCCGCACGGCACAAGAATCTTACCGATTTTCATTTTCCTGAGTTTCCACATAAGCGCACCGACAATTGATACACAAATGCCCTGACCGAGGTCAGCAAACATTATGCCGAATATAATGACATAAGTGATAGCGATAAAGAGTGACGGATCAATTTCGTTATATTTCGGAACACCGTACATCTCTGTGTAAAATTCAAACGGTTTTGCAAGGAAACAGTTTTTGAGTTTGACAGGCGGCGATTTTGCAATCTCCGTCTTGCCGTCTGAAAAATCTACATTGACGCTGGCAATTTTTTTGAGTCTGCGTCTGAGAGGCTTAGCATCCTCTGTAGGAACCCAACCTACAATAATAAAGCTTTTGCTGTATTGCAACGCTTTTGTGCGGATTTTGGCATAAAGATTAAGCTCTTCAAGCTTAGAAAGATATTTACAGATTCTAACCTCATACTTGTCAACATAATCGTCAACTCGCTTCTGAGCTTCTTTAAGCTTTTCCTCAAGATGGGGAATAAGGCTCTCAAGTTTTTTCAGATGAATTCTCGGTGTGTCATTAACTCCGAGAACATCACATTTTTCAAAGTACAATCCTGAAAAGATTCTGTCAATTTCCTCGGTTTTGTCAATCGGAGCAAAATAAACGCCCCAATAATGTGATTTATCCTCGGAACAGACAATAAAATCCACATAAGGATTATCTTTATAGGCTGAAAGCTTTTCAAAGCTTTCCTTAGGCAATCTGCCAAAGCGTGAACTGATATACTTTAAGGTTAAAAGCTTTTCAATTTCAACCCCAAGTCCGACAAAGTGTGTTGTTTCAACAAGATTTTCCTTTGCCTGCATCAACTGCTCTTCAACAAACAGCCTGTCATCTGCAAGAACTTCAATGTCGCTGTTTATCTGATTTGTAAACAGCTCAATTTCTTTAAAGGTCGGATTAAAGTCACTTACATCAACAAGATTAAACTTGCGTTTTGTAAGGCTTAATGTTGCTTTAAGAGTGTTAAGAGGTTCAGCATAGATGTTTTTTGATTGCAGATGTGTAAAATCCTTTGTGTTGCTGTAGAAAGATGAAACATCATCGGGATGGAACACACCTGATTCACCAAGTACCGATATTACATTATCAATATCCCTTGTAAGTCCGATAATGCTTACGGCCTGCATGGTTGAAACAGCCAAATTATAATCACCTCTTCTTGACAGTCAAATAATCATTTAATGAGCAATGACTGTGTAATTTTATTGTCAAGTTCATATCTTGTGCCCTCAATCAGAGTGACAATATTCATCAGCTCTGTTTCGGCAACAAAAACATATGAAATCATTACAACCGAAGGGTTGTTGGAAAAGTGCATATTTTTCCTTGCAAGCCTGTATTTTACTCTCGGTGAAATATCGCTTGCATAAACATATCCGATTTTATCAATCAATCTTCCGTTATGCGTATTCTGCATAATTGAGAATATCTCGCCCGAAGATTCCGCCTTACACATCATGTCAACGGTCTTTTCGCTGAGATTTGTGTAATTAAGCAAGAGGTTTGCTTTGATATCATCGGGAGAAAGCTTATAATACTTTTTCAATCTCAGAATTCTCGAGAAAATATTATAATCGTTAATCGTAAAGAAAAAGTTGATAAGCTCGTGCTTTTCCTGTCCTTTTGTTGTAGCTTTAATCAGTTTTGTTAGTTTTCCGAACACCAAGTTATACAGCTTGTTCTCAATGTCCGATATTGGAAGTCGATTTTTCTCATCAGGAGAAAATTGCTTGAGAATATCGTAGAATTGGGAGGACTGTGTGGCGTTCAGAAACTCTTCATAATTTTTTGCGTTGGCAAGCTTGTTAACATCTATTTCCGTATGCTTTGAAATATACCCCGGGAATTGATAGATGAACTTGTCAGTCGAGTTTGAACTGAGCAGGATAAGGAATCTTATAATCTGCTCAACCTCTAATGTCGAGATAATGTACGATGACAAACCCGAGCTTACGCTCGAATCGTATCTGCACAAAGAGTCAAATTCATAGAAAAGGTTTTGCCTCAAAAGAGCCTCAAGCCGTCCTCTGTGAATTTCACGCTCACTGACATCCGTCAGAGCCTTGGAGTAATGCGTATTATTTTTAAGATACGACATAATCTCTCCGACACTCTGGCATGCAAGCAAACTCTGGTAATCCTTTTCGGTAAGTCTGTTGCCGAACTTTGACCTTGCTTTTGTCAGAACTGCAAACGAAGTTTTTGACATTATCCGCATACACCTCCTTGTAAACAGTAAATGGAATGTTACTGTGCAACCGTTCTTTTGACGATTTCGTCAACCCACTTGTCACAGTTGAGTTTAAAATCAGAGTCAAGCTTGATATGCACTGAATTGTGCTTGCCCTGAATTTCCTCCCATTGCTGTTCGGCTTTCTTTGTTTCCTGAATGTCGTTGCGTTTCACAACCTCTTCAGCTTTTGCCATGAAGTCGTCATAAATCTTCTTCGTTTCGGCTTCAATAGTTTTGGAAAGTTCCTCTTTTTCTTCAAGAGTATCCTTTTCCATGGCTTTGGCTTCGTTGTCGGCATCAACGATTTTTTTAATCATATTCTCCACAATACCACCCCCGTGAAAAATTAGTTTTTAAGCGCCTGAAGCGGAGCCGGAATTCTTCCGCCACGCTTAATAAATGCCTCCGGTGAACCTTTCCTTACAGGCATAACGGGACCTCTGCCGAGCAGTCCGCCGAAATTAAGTTCTTCGCCTGCACTTTTTCCGATAGCCGGAATAAGTCTTACCGCAGTTGTTTTGGTATTTACCATACCAATTGCAGCCTCATCTGCAATAATTGCAGAGATAACCTCGGGAGTTATGTCACCGGGTACTACAATCATGTCAAGACCAACCGAACATACGGCTGTCATTGATTCAAGTTTTGTAATATCAAGGTAACCTTCAGTAGCGGCATGAATCATACCTGCGTCCTCGGAAACGGGGATAAAAGCACCGCTCAGACCGCCGACATGGGAAGAAGCCATAACGCCGCCTTTTTTAACAGCGTCATTAAGAAGTGCAAGTGCAGCGGTTGTACCGTGGCATCCGCACACTTCAAGTCCCATCTCCTCAAGAATATATGCAACACTGTCACCGACAGCAGGTGTCGGGGCAAGTGAAAGGTCAACAATGCCAAAGGGAACACAAAGTCGTTTGCTTGCTTCTCTTGCAACAAGCTGTCCCATACGGGTGATTTTGAATGCAGTTTTCTTAACCATATCTGCAATTTCCGTGATGTCTTTTCCTGCACCGTCTTTTGCAAGAGCGGCTCTTACAACGCCGGGACCCGATACACCGACATTGATAACAGTATCGGCTTCACCGACACCGTGGAAAGCACCCGCCATAAACGGGTTGTCTTCGGGAGCGTTACAGAATACAACGAGCTTTGCGGCACCGATGCAATTTCTGTCGGCTGTAACTTCTGCAGCCTGCTTAACGACCTTACCCATCATCTTAACAGCATCCATATTGATGCCGGCTTTTGTAGAACCGATATTTACGGATGAACAAACGAAATCGGTTTCGCTCAAGGCCTGTGGAATACTCTCGATAAGAGCGTAGTCACCGCTTGCAAAACCCTTCTGAACAAGAGCGGAATAACCGCCGATGAAGTTTACGCCGAGTTCCTTTGCGGCTTTGTCAAGAGTGTGGGCAAACTTGACAACATTCTTGCTCTGGCATGGAGCGGCTACCATACCGATAGGGGTAACTGAAATTCTTTTATGGATAATCGGAATACCAAATTCCTTCTGGATGTCTTCACCTGTTTTAACAAGGTCTTTTGCATTTCGACAGATTTTGTCATAAACCTTTGTGCAAGCCTTATCAATGTCCTCGTCAATGCAGTCAAGCAATGAAATACCCATTGTAATTGTTCTTACATCAAGGTTTTCATTGTCTATCATATTTATGGTTTCAAGTATATCTCTTGTTTCTAACATATTATGTATATCCTTTCAATTCGGTAGCACTGATCAAATTCTGTGCATGCTGTTAAAGATGTCCTCGTGCATAACATGAACCTTTGTATTTGTTGATTCTCCGACTGCTTTGAGGTTTGTACGGAGCTGCTCAAATCCGATGTTGGATTTGTCAATTTCAACAAGCATAATCATAGCAAACATATCCTGAAGAACACTCTGTGTTACTTCCACGATATTAACATCAGCCTTTGAACAGGCCTCTGAAACTTTTGCAAGGATTCCAACGCTGTCTTTACCGATTACTGTGATAACTGCCTTCATTTTTTACCTCCTGTTTATGCAGATTTTCGTTGGGATTCTGCATAAAACTGCTTTTCTTTATTTGTGCATATTATATAACTAATTTTTAATAAAGTAAAGTGCAATATTGAAAAAAATTTTTTCATATGTTATCATCTTTTTTGTGAGGTGTTTTACTAATGAAAATATGTGATATTCATACCCATTCAAGCAACTCTTTTGATGCTGAAAATACAGTTGAAGAAATGTGCAACAGTGCCTGTAACAAGGGACTTTTTGCACTTGCAATCACCGACCACTGCGAAGCTCCCGAGATTTTGCTTGGCTCTGAAAGTGAGTACGGAGATTTCAGTAAATTAATTCCAAAATCGAATTATGAAACTTCGATTATGCAAGATAGATACAAGGGTAAAATCAAAATACTGAGAGGCATTGAACTCGGTGAGCCGATGCACAATGACGAATGTACAAAAAAAGCACTTTGTTTTGGAGATTTTGACATAATAATCGCATCCGTGCATAACCTGAGAAACAGACCGGATTTTTATTATATGGATTTCAAAAAAGAAGATGCACATATAATTCTCGATATGTACTTTGATGAACTTCTCGAAACCGCCTCTTTTGACAGTTTTTGTACTCTTGCACATCTTACATATCCGTTGAGATATATTAAGCGTGATACGGGCGTTATTCCGAATCTTTCACCGTACAGAGATAAGATTGACCTTATCTACGAAACACTTATTAAAAAGGATAAGGCTCTTGAAATTAATGTTTCGGGGCTGTTCAAAGGACTCGGTGAAACTCTCCCTGCATTTGATGAAATTAAACGCTATCACGACCTTGGAGGCAAGTACATAACCCTAGGAAGTGACGCACACAATATAAATGATGTCGGCAGAGATATTGAAAAGGGGATAGAGCTTGCTTTTAAAGCCGGATTCAAATCATACTATATATATGAAAACTGTTGCCCTTATGAAATAACAATTGAATAACAAAGAATTAAAATAGTTCTTAAAAGCAAAAAGAGGATTTCACACTGATATGATGTGAAATCCTCCTTGTTTTTTTGAATCCAATATCCAACTGCAGCACATTATACTGCACTTTTCTGAAAATTGCAATACCTATTTACAAAGTTTTTGCAAGATTTTTTATGTAATCCTTCAATAAATCTTTTGTTTCAGGGTGTTCAAGCCCAATTTCTATCTGAGCCTGCAAGATTCCGAATTTATTGCCCATATCGTATCTCTTGCCCTCAAACTCAACGGCTGTCATTCCTTTTGTTATTGCAATCTCTCTCATTGCGTCTGTAAGCTGAATTTCTCCGCCGATTCCGGGCTTTGTATTTTCGAGAATTTCAAAAATTTCAGCCGGGAGCACGCATCTGTCAAGAATCGAATAAAGTGAAAGAACTTCTTCGGGAGTCTGCGGTTTTTCCTTCATGTCAGTACAGGCAAAAATATTGTCGTGCATATGTTCAACTTTGAGTGAACCGTACTTGTGAATGTCTTTAGCGTCAACCTTTTTAACACCTACAACTCCTTCACCGTATTCACCGTAATGATCGATGAGCTGTTTGATTGCAGGAACCTTGCCTGTAATAACGCCGTCACCGTACATAACGGCAAAAGGTTCATTGCCTACAAAAGATTTTGCTTTGAGAACGGCATGTCCAAGGCCTTTCATTTCTTTCTGTCTGATAAAAGAAATGTTTGCAAGGTTTGAAATATTTCTGACTGTTTCAAGAAATTCTGTTTTGCCGCTCTTTTCAAGCAGACTTTCAAGTTCGGGAGAAGCGTCAAAATGATCCTCCATAAGTCCTTTGCCACGGTTTGTGATGATGAGAATATCTGTAATTCCTGCCGCAACAGCCTCCTCAACTATGAACTGAATAGTTGGCTTGTCGACGATAGGATACATTTCTTTCGGCATATTTTTTGTTGCGGGAAGAACTCTTGTACCGAGTCCCGCCGCCGGGATAACCGCCTTTGTTATACGCATAATATTCCTTCTTTCTGTTCTGTTTTAGAGTTTTATTTAAATAAAAAATATCGGTAGATAATTTGCAACAATCAGTGCGGCTGCAACTGAGATTGCAAGCGGAAGGTTGACCCCCCCTTTGGTTTCAAGAACTTCTGCAAGATGTTCTTGATCTGTTGTGCTTTTGATTTTTTTAATCTTTTTAACTGAATGGTTAAAAAAGCATTTGTTTGCTGTCAAGCCGCATATCAACATCACCGCCATGGAAATTATGTTTGCAATCAAGGGTGATAAAAACAGCCAAAAATCTTCGGTTGAAAGTCCAAAATTATTTGTTAGCGAAACAACCTGACCCGACCCCTGTGCCTGAAGTATATTATTATATATATTTTGCCAAGCAGGAAGAGTTTTTATATAACCCGAAGCGATTGTAGAACCGAATGTCAGCACGGAGAAAAGTATTCCCAAAGCATACATTTTTCGGTACAGAAAATATATTCCCGATAAAATAAATGCGGAAAAATTGAATCTGCTCTTTTTAAACTTATTGATAAAGCTGAAAATCCTCAGATAATAAGGGGTGTTCTTACCAATGAATTTTGCGGCTTCACCTGCAGTGATATCGTCAACAAGCGGTTCGTCGCTCTTCATTCCTGCCATAGGATCAAAAGCGGCAGCCATTTGCGGATTTGCCTGACCAAAAGGAACACCGAACGGCGGCATACCCTGATTCTGATTGAAATTCGGGTTAGGCTGACCGTTATTTTGATTTTGCTGAAAGTTCGGATTATTCTTGTCGTCACCGTAAAGCGGTGCGCCGCAGTTACAGCAATAGAACATTTCTTTCGGATTTTCCGCTCCGCAGCTCTTACAAAGAACTACACCGTCTTTAGCGTCCTGCTCTGCCTGTTGTTCGGCCTCTTCCTGCTGTTCTTTTTCAAAAGAAAAGTCAGCGCTGTGTCTGTCTGCAAAATGACAATGACCTTCTTTTTCGTAACATTCTCTGTGATGCGGTGTTCCGCACTCAGGGCAGACTACAACATCGTCACCCTTTTTGAACTGTTTATCACATACCGGACATTTGTATTCTGTAAATTCCATTATAAACCTCCAAAGAATACACGATACTGTGTACCTATACACTTTAATTATAACAAATAGTATTGACAAATGCAACTTGTTTTTGTGTATAAGTTTACTTGTGAATAAAATAGCTGTTTTTCTTTACTTTTGTGGATGTTTTTGCTATAATATTAAATTGTGAAAGAATAAACTATATTCAGAAAGGTACATGTTTATGGTACAGTTTGAGGAATTACTTTTAAAGCTTCAGGCTCTAAAGCCTGAAATAGACGATTTGTCCGATGCACTCGGTATGAAAGGTATGCTCTCGGAAATTCAACAGCTTGAACTCAAGGCAACCGAGCCGGGATTTTGGGACGATGTAGAAAAATCACAAAAGGTTTTACAACGTACGGGTTCTTTAAAGGGCAAGGTTGAGGCTTACGAAGGTCTTGTTGCCAAATACGAAGACACACACGCTTTGATTGAGCTTGCAAATGAGGAAGAGGATGAATCTCTTCTTGAAGAGGCAGAAAGTGAAGTTGAGGCTGTCAAGGAAAATCTTGAAAAACAGCGTTTGCAGACTTTGCTGACAGGCGAATATGATAAAAATAACGCAATTCTTACATTTCACGCAGGTTCGGGCGGAACAGAGGCTCAGGACTGGGCAGAAATGCTTTACAGAATGTACACCCGTTGGGCAGAGGCTCACGGCTTTAAGGTTAAAGAAGTTGACTACCTTGACGGCGATGAGGCAGGACTTAAAAGTGCCGTGCTTCTTGTTGAAGGTGAAAATGCTTACGGCTACTTAAAGAGCGAGGCAGGCGTTCACCGTCTTGTTCGTGTATCTCCGTTTGACTCGGCAGGCAGAAGACACACAAGCTTCTCATCTCTTGAGGTTATGCCGGAAATTGCAAAAGATACAGAAGTTCACATTCCTCCCGAAGATATCAAAATGGATGTTTACCGTGCCAGCGGTGCAGGCGGTCAGAAGGTCAACAAGACTTCATCTGCTGTTCGTCTTACTCATATTCCTACAGGTATCGTTGTTGCCAGTCAGGTTGAGCGCAGTCAGTATCAGAACCGTGATGTTGCTATGAATATGCTTATTTCAAAGCTCGTTGAAATCAAAGAGCGTGAGCATCTTGAAAAGATCGAGGACATCAAGGGCGTTCAAAAGGAAATAACCTGGGGTTCACAGATCCGAAGCTATGTGTTTATGCCGTATACAATGGTAAAAGACCACAGAACAGGCTTTGAAACAGGTAACATTCAGGCTGTTATGGACGGCGATCTTGACGGCTTTATCAACGCGTATTTAAAGTGTGCAAGTCTTGGTACACTTCAGAAATAAATTTCATATTATACGGAAAGGCTATGAATTAGTATGAAGTATTTAGTAATGCTCTGTGACGGTATGGCTGATGAGCCAAACGCACAGCTTGATAATTCAACTCCTATGGCAAAGGCTGACAAGCCCTGCATGGATTACCTTGCCTCAAAGGGCGAGGTCGGAATGGTTAAAACCGTTGCCGAAGGACTTAAACCCGGCAGCGATGTTGCAAACCTTTCGGTTCTCGGTTATGAGCCTGCTGTTTATTACAGCGGTCGTTCTCCGCTTGAGGCGGCAAGTATCGGTATTGACCTTAAAGACACCGATGTAACATTAAGATGTAACCTTGTAACTCTGTCCGATGAAGAGAACTACGAGGACAAGTCTATGGTTGACTATTGTGCAGGCGACATTTCAACAGAAGAGGCAAGAGAGCTTATCAATTATGTTGAGGAAAAGCTCGGCAACGATATTTTCAAGTTCTATTCGGGTGTCGCATACCGTCATTGTCTTGTATGGAAAAACGGCAATCCTCATCCGGGCGAACTCACACCTCCTCACGATATCTCAGGTCGTGTAATTAAAGAATACATTCCAAAGGGTGACGATACTGCCGCTCTCTATGATTTGATGAAGAAAAGCTATGATTTGCTCAAAGATCATCCTGTAAACAAGGCAAGAGTTGAAAAAGGACTTCGTCCCGCTAACTCAATTTGGCTCTGGGGCGAGGGTACAAAGCCTGCTCTTGACAGCTTCTTCGGCAAGTTCGGCAAAAAGGGCAGTATGATTTCTGCTGTTGACCTTCTCAAAGGTATTGCAATTTGTGCCGGCATGAAGAGTGTTGATGTTGAGGGTGCAACAGGCTATATTGACACAAACTTTGACGGAAAGTGCAAAGCCGCCATTGATGAATTCAAAAACGGTGCGGATTTTGTATATATCCATGTTGAAGCTCCCGATGAATGCGGTCACAGAGGAGAGATTGATAATAAAGTAAAGGCTATTGAACTCATTGATGAGCATATTCTCAAGCCCGTAACCGATTTTCTCAGAACATTTGATGATTTTGCCGTACTCGTATGTCCCGATCATCCCACACCTCTTTCTATCCGCACACACACTTCAAATCCTGTTCCTTATCTTATCTATGACAGCAAAAACGAAGTTGACAGCGGCGTAAGCAAATTCTGTGAAGAAGAGGCTAAAAAGACAGGCAACTATATTGAAAAAGGTTTCACAATGATGGATTACTTCCTTTCTAAATAATTTTTGCTCTGTACTACATAATAAACCAAAAAAATAACATCCTTGCAGATATAATGAAATTAAAAATCTGTAAGGATGTTTTTATGTTGTGTTTGTTCATTATCATAGCAATAATGAGTGTGATTACCTTGTTTGTAATTGCGTTTTCTTATGCAGTAAAATTCCTTATCGGAATAATAATTAAACTTATACGCAAAAACGATTTAGATAAGTTTTAATGCTTCAACAAGAGCCTTTGAAAGCTGATCGGGGCAGGATGTGCCTCTGCCACGGCAGTCAATGCCTTTTAATCTGTCAACAGCGTCTTTTGCGTCCATACCTTTAACAAGCATACAAATGCCCTGAGTGTTGCCTGAACAGCCGCCCACAAACTCACAGCTTGTGATTTTACCGTTGTCATCAAGTTCAAGATTAATCTGTCTGGAACAAACTCCCGTAGGGAAATATGAATATTTCATTGTAATACCTCTTTTCATAATTTGAAATCATATTATCACAGAAACAGAAAAAAATCCAGATAATTTTATTTTTTTGTTTTTAAAATTGAAAATCTATGTTATAATTTAAATACAGATTGCACTTTGTTACAAACTTTGCTCCCTGTTATGAAAGCAGAGCGTTGTTTTAATTGAAATCCAAGTGCAGATGTTTCATTACTTTAAGAGAATGGAACTATTATAAATATTGTAACAGACATTTACAAAAAGCAAATCACAGAAAGTAGGATATAATGTCAATTAATATAGATTTGGGAGCATGGAACTCAATTTTTGCAGTTCCCTCCAAAGTAGTCGATGAAGGATTAAAATTTTCTGACGGCGTAAAGCTTAAAGTCCTTTTGTTTGTCCTTCGTAATGCCGGTCGTTCCGTTGACGACACAGAAATTTCAAAGGCGACAGGTGTCAATGTAACCGATATTCCCGAGGCGCTTGACTATTGGGTAAGTATGGGTGTGTTTAATCGAATTGAAAATACCTTTACTCCCGTAAAAAATAACGAGGAATTTGTTTCTGCACCGCAGACTTCCGCTCAAACGGAACAGACACCGCAACCTGTTCAGCCTGTTTTACAGCCACAACAGACAGTGCCACAGCCTGTTCAAGCGGTTCAAGAGCCTGTAAAGCAGGAAACAGAACAGTCACCAAAGGAAAACGCAGAAGAACCGCAAAAACATTTTACGGCTACAAGACCGCAAAAGCCTGATTTTGTATTTACGGCACAAAGACTTGCAGTTGATGAAGAATTAAAAATGCTTGTTGAAGAAACGCAGACAACACTCGGAAAGGTTCTTTCAAATTCCGATATCGCAACTCTGCTTATGCTCAAGGACACCTGCGGACTTCCGCTTGATGTTATCTTTATGCTTATACATTATTGTGCAAGCATTGATAAGGGCAATATAAGAACGATTGAAAATATCGGTATTCAATGGGCAAATGACGGTGTTTATTCGCTTGAGGCGGCTGATAACAAGATTAAGCAGATTCAAAAAACAACAGCAAACTTTTCAATTGTTTCAAAAGCATTCGGACTTAAAAATGTCGGTTCTCCTACAAAGAAACAGCTTGAATACGGTGACAAGTGGGTAAGCGAGTGGAAGTTTTCGCCCGAAATGCTTAGAGAGGCGTATGAAAGATGCGTTGATACAAAGGGAACAATGAATCTTCGCTATATTGACGGAATCTTAAAGCGTTGGAATGCAAGCAATCTGCACACGCTTGACGAACTTCATAAGTATGAAAAATCAGCGTCAAAGCCGTCGCAGAAACAGTCGTCATCTTATGATATTAATGAACTCGACAAATTTAATTCACTTGATAATTTTTAATTAAGAGGTTGGTATGGGATACAGCAATAGTGTTTATAAGGCTGCTTCGGACACATTACATGAACGCAGACTTAACGCCGAAAAGGCAGCGGAAAGAAGAAAAGAAGAGGTTTATAAAAAATTTCCCCGTGTGAAAGAACTTGAAAAACAGATTTCCGTGGGCGGAATCAAAACAGCCCGAGCAGTTCTTGCTGGCGGAGATGTGAAGGACGCCGTTTCAAAGCTTCGTGATCAGAATCTTGCAATGCAGGCAGAGGTCAGGAAAATCCTTACAGATAACGGTTATCCCGAAAATTATTTTGAACCCGATTATTTTTGTAAGAAATGTAATGACAAGGGCTATTGTGACATAAACGGCAAAACTGTCAGATGTTCATGCATGAAGTCTGCTCTCATAGCCTGTGCATGTGCCGAGCTTAACAGAAACGCTCCGCTGTCACTTTCTACATTTGAAAGCTTTAATCTTGAATATTATGACAAGACTGTTGATCCAAAGCTTAAGGTATCTCCTTACGACCATATGAGCAGAGTTTTAAGATATTGTCAGAATTATGCAGATAACTTTAACTCACATTCGGAAAGTATACTTATGAAAGGCGCAACCGGACTCGGTAAAACTCATCTGTCGCTTGCAATTGCAAACGAGGCAATAAAGAGGGGTTACGGTGTAATTTATGCGTCTGCTCCGCAACTTGTTTCAAAGCTTGAAAAAATATATTTTTCAAACAAGGAAGATGATTCAACATTCGATATGCTTGTTGAATGCGACCTTCTTATTATAGATGACCTCGGAACGGAATTTCATTCTCAATTTTCCGTATCACAGCTTTACAACATTTTTAACTCAAGGATGTTGTCAAACAAGCCCGTAATTATAAATACAAATCTGACAATAAGAGATTTGCAGGAGAATTATACTGACAGATTTGTTTCAAGAATCTGCGGAAATGCCCGTCAGCTTGATTTTTTGGGCAGAGATATAAGGATCAGACGAAAATAATATTAAAATATTTTCGTCAAAAATCCTGTTGCTGTCGGCTGTTTTGAAGGTCTGAAAACTTTTTTGAAAAAATTTTAAAAAAAGTATTGACTTTTTGAACGATATGTCTTATAATTCATATCGTTGCAAGTTCGGTAGCAATTACATCTTGTGGAATAGTGTAACGGTAGCACGACAGACTCTGACTCTGTTTGTTGGGGTTCGAATCCCTATTCCACAGCCACAGCCCCGAAGTTATTCGGGGCTCTTTTATTTCGAGGTGTAGCGCAGTTTGGTAGCGCACATCGTTCGGGACGATGGGGTCGCAAGTTCGAATCTTGTCACCTCGACCAGTTTGGCGCCGTACTTTTTTAAGTTCGGCGCATTTTCTTTTTTAAAAAATTTGGAGGTAATTTTATGAAAAAAGTAATTTCGCTTGCAGTTGCTCTTGTTCTTTGCCTTTCGATATTTGCAGGTTGCGGTGCAAAGGAAGTTAATCTTGCGGATCTTATGGATAAGATGAATTCCGAGTACAGCGTAGATGCAACAAAGTATGAAACAAAGGATGATATGTACAAATATTACAATATCAATGCCGATGATATCAAGCAGTTTGCCGCTGAGGTCGGTAAGTCTGATACAGACAGCAAAAACACAGAGGTGGTTCTTGTTGAGGCAACTGATTCAGATGCCGCTTCAAGAGTTGAAACTGCTCTTACAAACCGCTATAATTCAATCTTTCAGCAGAACGCTTCCTATTCAGCTGAAGAGCTTGATATGGTGAAAAATTGTAAGGTTACAAAAGATGGTAACTTTGTTACAATGATTATCGGTGAAAAGGCATCCGATATGCTTACAATGTTTAATGACAGCATTAAATAATTCATTTAAAATTTACTGAGGGCGAACATCGTTCGCCCCTTTCTTTTGCAATATTTTAAGGCAGGTTAAAAATGGTACAGACTGAGATTCAAAAAAATTTTTCACATATGAATGATATGCAGAAACAGGCTGTTTTCTGCACAGAAGGACCTTTGCTCATACTTGCAGGTGCCGGTTCGGGCAAAACAACTGTTCTTGTTAACAGAATAGCCTACATTTTGCAGTGTGAGCTTTGTAAACCATGGCAGATACTTGCCATTACTTTTACCAATAAAGCCGCAGGGGAGCTTAAAGAACGAATCTGTGCGGCAGTTCCCGAGGGAGGTGCCGACATCTGGGCGGCTACCTTTCATTCAACCTGTGCAAGAATCCTTCGCAGATACGGCGACAGAATCGGTTATACAAGTCATTTCACGGTTTACGGGACTGACGATCAGAAAAAACTCGTCAAGGATATTTTAAAGCAACTCAATATTGCCGAAAAAACTTTGCCTGTAAAATCAATCCTCTCCGAAATTTCAAAGGCTAAGGATAAAATGCTTACTCCCGAAGAAATGCGTAAGGAGGCTGAATTTGACAGCAGAAAAGCACAGATTGCAAAGGTTTATGAAATCTATCAGACAAAGCTTAAAACAGCCGACGCAATGGATTTTGACGATATGCTTTGCAATACCGTAAAGCTTTTTGAAACAGCACCCGATATACTTGATTATTACAGAAATCAGTTCAAGTACATCATGGTCGATGAGTATCAGGATACTAACAAGGTGCAGTATAAGTTTGTAAGCCTGCTTGCAAGCAAATACGGAAACATCTGCGTTGTCGGTGATGATGACCAGAGTATCTACAAATTCCGTGGTGCTACAATCGAAAATATTCTTTCTTTTGAAAATACATTTAAGAACGCAAAGATGATTCGTCTTGAACAGAATTACAGAAGTACACAGAATATCCTCAATGCTGCTAACGAGGTCATCTCAAATAACACAATGCGTAAGGGTAAAACTTTGTGGACCGAAAACGGTCAGGGCGAAAAAATTAAGGTACATACAGCCGAGAATGAGCGTGACGAGGCTAATTTCATTGCTCAGACTATTCTTGACGGTGTAGCCGACGGAAGAAAATATTCCGACTATGCAATTCTTTACAGAATGAATGCCCAGTCAAACGCAATTGAGCAGGCTTTGTCAAGAAGCGGTGTGCCGCACCGTGTAATCGGCGGTCACAGATTCTATGACCGTGAAGAAATTCGTGATATGGTTGCATATCTTCAGGTTATAAATAATCCTCATGATGATGTCAGACTTTCAAGAATTATCAATGTTCCTAAAAGGGGAATAGGTGCGACAACCGTTTCTCATGCCGCAGACATTGCCGCAGGACTCGGCGAAAGCATTTACGATGTAATCAAGGAGGCGGAAAACTATCCGCAGCTTTCCCGTGCCTCTGCAAAGCTCAAAGCTTTTGTTGCACTTATTGACGGACTTATTGAAGCCGAGCAGAGCGGCGAATATTCTCTTGCGGAATTATATAACCTTGTGATTGAACACACATCATACGAACAGTATCTTAAAACCGAAAAGGACAACCCTGAAGTTCGTATTGAAAACATTGAAGAACTTTCTTCAAATATCGTCAAGTTTGAAGAGGACTACGGCGATGAGGCAGACCTCTCTGCATTTCTTGAAGAAATTTCTCTCCAGACCGATATTGATAACTACGATGCAGATGCAGATACCTGCGTAATGATGACATTACATTCGGCAAAGGGACTTGAATTTCCTGTTGTGTTCATCGCAGGCATGGAAGAAGGAATGTTCCCGTCCGTTGCAACAATGATGAATCCCGATGAACTCAACGAGGAAAGGCGACTTGCCTATGTCGGAATTACAAGAGCAAAGGAAATTCTCTATTTCACAAAAACAAATTCGAGAATGCTGTTCGGTTCAACAAGCTATAATAAGGGCTCAAGATTCTTAAACGAGATTCCCGATAATCTTCTTGAATACAGCGGCGGAAGAAAGCAGATGTTCACACAGGCGACTTCCGGGTTTGCATCGGGAACAGGTGAAAAGGTTTCTGTCGGCAAATCATCGGGGAGCTCGTATTCACCGAATAAATCATTTGGATTTACAAAACCTCCTGTTAAGAGCGGTGCTGTATTCAATGTCGGAGATTGTGTTCAGCACAAGGTGTTTGGCAAGGGTATGGTAATGAAAGCCGAGAAAATGGGCAACGATACTATGCTTGAAATCGCCTTTGATAAAGCCGGCACAAAAACTCTTATGGCGAACTATTGCAGTAATATGAAAAAAATCTGAGGTGATTAAAGTGCTTATATCATCAAAAAAAATTCTGTGCCTTGCAATTTCTGCGTTGACAGCTTTTTCTGTGTGCTTTACAGGCTGCGGAAAAGACACGCAGTCTTCTGTATCCGCTACCGAGAAAACAACCGCCGTTGCTGCTTCACAGCCTGTAACAAAGGCGGCAACCTCCGATGAACAGAAACAAGAACCTACATGGAACTATTCCGAACTCAAAAGAAAATCTTCCGATATTTCCAAAAATCTTGACGCAATAATAACCGATAACAAATTCAGGGGAACGGTTTATGTCAAAATCGGAAATGCTCTTGAGTATATCGGCACTAACGGATTTTCCGACAAGGACAGGCACACAAAGAATTCTACGGACACATGCTTTAGAATTGCTTCGCTCACAAAGCAGTTTACTGCTGTTGCGGTTATGCAGCTTGTTGAGGAAGGAAAGCTTTCACTTGATGATACAATCGACAAATATTTTCCGTCATATAAATACGGCAAAAAAATCACCGTTAAAAACCTGCTTACAATGACAGCGGGCATAAAGGATTACATTAATAAAGACGGCGATACCAATACCTATGCATACAGCGAATCTCAGATTGAATATAAGGTTTCAGCCGAAAATTCCGCAAAGAAAAATAAAAAAGCCGTAATGGACTGGATACTTGATCAGGAACTTAATTTTGAACCCGATGAGAAGTATATGTACTCAAACAGTGCATATTTTCTTCTCGGTGATATCATCGAACAGGTCAGCAAAACCTCGTACGAAAAATATATTAAAGAGAATATTCTTAAGCCGTCGGGAATGATGAACACAGGCTTTGAGAGCACAGATAAGCTTGCTGTAGGATATCAGGATATTTACGATAATGCGTGGACATTGTATCCCGGAGTAGGATATTCTGCAACTGGTTTAATTTCAAATGTTCCCGACTTACTCAAATGGGTTGACGCTCTTTGTACAAACAAGCTCATTTCGGAAAAATCTTTTAAAGAAATGACAACACCGTACAAGGGCAATTACGGCTACGGTTTTGTTGTATCAGAAGAAAGTAATGCGGTTTCTCACACAGGAAAAATCGACAAATATAATGCCGCTCTTGTTTTTACCAAAGACGAAAATCAAATTTATATAGCACTTTCAAACTATTCAAACAGCAGTCCGATTAATCTGTTTAATAACATTAATAAAACACTTGCCCCGTTTTACGGTTAATTTTCGGCTGTTAATCACCAAAAATCAAAACCTCCATAAAATGTATTGTTACAGTGCATTAATTGAACTGTCAATACTTTTACGGAGGTTATTTTTATGTCAGATGTACCTTTCTGTTCCTCGGAAAATGCATGCACCGAAGGCGGCGAGCAAACTAACGGTTGTGAACCTGTTTGTATCAATGTTTCACGAATCTATGACAGTTGCGGAGCAAAAGATTGCCTTTCAAATCTTCCTGTTATGTTTACCGAAGCAAACCAGAAAATTATTGATGGGGCTTGTTCCGTAAAGATAAGTAATGTGCGCATAATTACATCTACGGTAGAGGTTGAGCCTGTTGCGTTCCATCGCGGCTTTTATTCGGTTGATATGATGTACTATTTTGCCGTCACCGTTGAAGCCTATACAGCCGCAGGTGCGATTCCCGAAACTGTCACAGGTCTTGCAATGTACGGCAAAAGAGTTGTGCTTTACGGCGGTGAAGGCTGCGTAAAGTCATTCTCCAGTGACAAAGATGTTGTTTGCGATACATCAGATTCGGATTGTCCGTGCAAATATCCCTATTGCCTGCCGAGAGCAACGGTTCAAATTTCAAATCCAATGGCATTGTCTGCAAATCTACAGGATTACAATAATGCGAATCCGATAACTGTTTGCAGAACATTTCCAAGTTGTGTTATTGATTACCTTGACGGAGAACCTGCACAGCCTGAAACACAGCGAGTGCTTGTTACAATCGGTATTTTTACGATTACAAGGCTTGAAAGAGATGTACAGATTATGATTCCGTCCTATGATTTTTGTGTTCCCCGCAAGGAATGTCCGTCAGCGCCCGATGATCCGTGCGAAGTTTTCAGTAAAATTGATTTTCCTACAGACTCATTCTTCCCGCCGAATGCAATACACCGTGGCGACCGTGACTCTTCTCATACATCTTCTTTTAAATGCGGTTGTGAAAACTGATTATACAGAAAACGGGGCTGATTTCAGTCCCGTTTTGTTATGCTATTTTGAAATTGTTTCATAAAGTAATTTTATTCCGCTTTCAATTTTTACATCTTTTATTCCCGAAAAGCTTAACACAATCATATTTTCGGCTTTGTTGAACTGCATAGTTTTAATTAATGCGTCGTCAATTTTCTTTATAACAGAATCGTCAATCATTTTATCCTTAAAAATCAGCGAAACATAAAGCGAAGTTTCGTTAAACACAATTTTAACGGAGGTTCCGAAATATTTCTTTATGTTTGAAAGCATAAGGTTGCTTTTTTCAAGATAAATTCTTCTTGCTTTTCTCAGATGAACATCAAGCTTACCGTTATTAATATACTTTGCAAGGGCAATTTGTTCTGTTTTTGATGCTGTCTGATTTGTGTATTTTTTGATTTTGTTGTATTCATCTGTGAGTTTTTGCGGAAGAACCATATAACTGATTCTGACAGAGGGAAGAAGTATCTTTGAAAAAGAGCCGAGATAAACCGTGTTTTCGGTATCATAATTCTGTACGCACGGCATAGGGTGCGTACTGTATCGAAGTTCACCGTTGTAATCGTCCTCAATAATCAAAACATTATTTTCTTTTGCCCATTTGATTATCTCAAGTCTGCGTGTAACAGGCATTGTAATGTTGCTGTTTACGGTAAAATTGGGATTTATAAGAATTATATCGGGCTTGATTTCTTCAAGTGAATCAATACAGGCTCCGTATTTATCACATCTGAAATATTTGATGTCGTAACCGTGACTGTTGAACACATATTCACTCTGAATGTAGCTGTAATCCGCAAGTGCGATTTTCTTATTATTGCCGAGAAGTGAACAGAGTATGTGCAAAAGCGTCTGAGTACCTGCTCCGACGATAATATTTTCGTATGAGGTGTTTACACTCCGTGTGCCGAGGCTGTATTTTTGCAGAGCATTTCTCAGAATTTCTTCACCCTGTTCTTCACCGTAGGAAGTGAGCAGATAGTTTTGATTTAAAACCTCTTTAACATATTTTTTCCATTCGTTTATGTTGATTATACCATCATCAATGCTTTTACTGCTGAAATCATATTCATAGTATCTTTTTGTTTTGTTGATATTTGAAGACATTTTATCGCTTTTTGACGGTGTACCGCTGAACTGTGCCTCAACATAATATCCGCTTCGTGGCCTGTTTGATATATATCCCTCTGCACACAACTGTTCATACGCTCCGTTGACAGTAGTTTTTGAAACATCAAGGTCGGTACTCAATCGTCTTATTGACGGAAGCTTTGTTCCTTTTTTCAGACTTCCCGTTTCAATTGATTTTCTGACCGACATATAAATCTGCCTGTAAAGCGGAGTTTTGTCTTTTTTATTGATAATTATAAAATCGTACAGCATAACATCACCTACCGTATTTTAACATTTTGAAAATATTATTGCAATATCAGTGTATTACGGTTGAAATTATTTCCGTTAAAATGTATAATTGTATGGTATGGCATAAAGTCACTGAAATGGCATAAAATACTAATTGCAGAGGGGATTTTACAATGAATGCTATGGCTGATAAATTTTTTGACAGTATAAAAGGGAAAAAAGTTACTTTTATCGGAATCGGTACAAGCAATCTTCCGCTTATAAAACTTTTTGTTGAAAAGGGTGCAAAAGTTACTGCTTGCGATAAGAAAAATTTTGAAGATTTGGGACAGAACGGTATTAAGGCTAAAGAGTACGGTGCAGAACTTTTACTCGGTGAAAATTATCTTTCCGAGATTGATGCCGATATCGTTTTCAGAAGTCCCGGCACACCTTTTTATAAGGATGAGCTTGTTGCGCTTCGTAACAAGGGCGTTGTTCTTACATCCGAAATGGAAGTTTTCTTCGACCTTTGCCCGTGTAGGATTATTGCTGTGACAGGTTCTGACGGCAAAACAACCACAACAACGATTATTTCGGAATTTTTAAAGGCGGCAGGTCTTAATGTACACCTTGGAGGTAATATCGGCAAGCCGCTTCTTCCTGAGATTGAAAGCGTAAATGATGATGACTGTGCAGTAGTTGAGCTTTCAAGTTTTCAACTTATCTCTATGAGAAAGAGTCCGGATATTGCCGTGGTAACAAACCTTGCTCCTAACCATCTTGATATACACAAGGATATGCAGGAGTACATTGATTCAAAGAAAAATATCATTCTTCATCAGAATGCTTTTTCAAAGGCTGTTCTCAACCTTGATAATGAGATTACAAACGGCTTTTCCGACAGCGTAAGAGGTCAGCTCGCAAAGTTCTCCGTAAAAGAAAATGTTTCAAACGGTGCTTTTCTTGACGGCGATACAATCTGCTATAATGACTACGGAAAAATTACCCGTATTATGAACATTCATGACATCAAAATTCCCGGTATGCATAATGTAGAAAATTATCTTGCCGCTATTTCAGCCGTGTGGGGACTTGTTGATGCAGAAACAATGGTAGCCGTTGCAAAGACTTTTGGCGGTGTTGCTCACCGTGCAGAGTTTGTAAGAGAGGTTGACGGTGTTAAGTATTACAACGATTCAATTGCATCGAGTCCTACAAGAACCGCACTCGGCACACTTTCACTTTACAAGCAGAAAATCTGCATTATTGCAGGCGGATATGATAAGCATATTCCTTATGAGCCGCTCGGTCCCGTAATCAACGATAAAGTAAAACTCCTTATTCTTCTCGGTGATACTGCCCCGAAAATTGAAAAAGCCGTTAAAGAGGCTTCAAACTATGATGCAGATGAAATTGAAATCGTCAATGTAACAAATATGGAAGAGGCTGTAGCTGTTGCCCGTGAGCGTTCAACAAAGGGAGATATTGTTTCGCTTTCACCCGCAAGTGCAAGCTTCGGACTTTACAAGAATTTTGAAGAAAGAGGTAATCACTTCAAGTCAATTGTCAACGCTTTGAAGTAAGATATACAATGAACACAAAAGAACTTATTTTTGAACTCTGTTGTGCAATGGGTGTGTCGGGCAGGGAAGAACCCGCTTTGTCTGTTGCCGAAAAGTTTTTATCGGATTACACGGATGACATAAAGATATCAAACGGCAGTCTTATGGCTGTTTGCGGTAACAAAAATTCAGATAAAACCATATTACTGGACGCTCACATTGACCGCATAGGATTTATGGTTACCGAAATAAATGAAAACGGATTTGTAAAAGCTTCTCCGTGCGGAGGAATTGATGCAAGAACTCTTGCCGATACTCTGCTTTGTTTGCAGAACAATCCTGATATAACAGGTGTTGTATGCTGTATGCCTCCTCATCTTTCCGACGGAAAAGAGGACAAGGCTATGCCAACCGACAAAATCTGGGTTGATTTCGGTCTGCCGTATGATGAAGTTAATAAACTCATTTCATTCGGTGATATGCTGACATTTGCCTCAAAGCCGGCAAATCTTTTAAACGGCAGAATTGTTGCGCCTTGCCTTGATAACAGATGCGGTGTTGCGTCACTTGTTAAGTGTGCAGAGTTATTGAAAGACAATGAAACAGATTATAAAGTAATTATCCTTTTAAGCTCTCAGGAAGAAACATTTGGCACAGGCGCTAAAACAGGTGCTTTTACAGTTGAAGCAGACGAGTCAATTGTTGTTGATGTAAGCTTTGCATCTCAGCCGGATGTTTCGGGGTTCTATTCTTCGGTTGAACTCGACAAAGGACCAATGATTTGCATTTCTTCAATTCTCAACAAAGAAATGAGCCAATCGCTTGAAAGCGTTGCAAAGAATAAAAATATACCGTATCAGCTTGAACCGATAGCTGGCAGAACAGGTACAAATGCCGACCATATTTCAATCAGCGGAAAAGGTGTAAAAACTGCTGTTGTGTCAATCCCACAGCGATATATGCATACACAGAATGAAGTTATTTCTGTAGCTGATGTTGACAATACGGCAAAGCTTATTGCCGAATACATTAAATGCGGAGGTGCTTTCAATGATTGACATAAAATTGCTTGAACAGCTTTGCCTTTGCAACGGTATTTCGGGTGATGAGGGGAATGTTCGCAATCTTATAATTAACGAGATTAAAGACTGTGCCGATGATATTAAAACAGATAATCTCGGCAACCTTATTGTGTTTAAAAAGGGAAAAAAGTCTGCAAAAAGCAAACTTATGGTGTCGGCACATATGGATGAAGTAGGTCTTATGGTAACGGATATAACATCTGACGGTTACCTTAAATTTGACGAGGTCGGCGGAATTGACAGAAGAGTTCTTCCCGGTAAGCGTGTATGTGTTGGCAGAAACGGTCTTAACGGTGTAATCGGTGTGAAACCGATTCATCTTACAAACGGTGATGAAAAAACTGCTGTTCCGAAAATGAATGATATGTACATTGATATCGGTGCCGAAAACAGGGAAGATGCGCTTAAATATGTAAACTACGGTGACAGCATTAATTTTGAGGGCGATTTTAAGATTAACGGCAAAACTGTTGTTACAAAGGCACTTGACGACCGTTTTGGCTGCTATGTGCTTATTAATCTTATAAAATCCGAACCCGAATATGATATGTATTTTACATTTGTTGTTCAGGAAGAAGTGGGATTGCGTGGTGCAAGACCTGCGGCTTTTACGGTTAATCCTGATTTTGCTCTTGTTATTGAAAGCACAACTGCCGCTGATGTTGCAGAGGTTGATGCATCTCATCAGGTATGCAATTTGTCAAAAGGCGCAACGGTTACCGTAATGGATAGGGCGACAGTTTATGATAAAGAAATGATAAGTGCCGCTTTTGAACTTGCCGAAAAGAATAACATAGCTGTTCAGTATAAGAGAGCAGTTGCAGGCGGTAATGATTCGGGTGCAATTCATCAGAGCAGAGGCGGAGTGAGAACTCTTGCGGTATCACTTCCGTCAAGGTATATTCATGCTCCTTCAACTGCGGCAAACCTTGATGATTGCGAAAGCGTTTTAAAACTTGCAAAAGTATTGTCCGATTATATTGCGGGCGGAAATTTAGCGAAAGGAAAGACGGTCTGAATGATAGTAACCGCCAATGAAAATTATATAAATGTAATTATGAACCTGTCGGCGGAAGATCCGTTTGCGTGCAGAATAATTTCTCAGTACAACAGTTACGATTCATCGCTTGCTTTCGTTGACTACTGGACGATAATTGACGATAAAACAGATGAGTGCACAGGTGCAATTTCCCGATGCGGAACAAACTTCATTTTATTTCTCACAGATAAAACAAATCTTGAAGAAGTTTCGTCATTTATGCGTGTTGCGGGTGCGTCAAGTGCAATATGCAGCGGAGATTTTAACCTTAATTTATATGGCAGTAAATCCGTTTCGGGTGTTATTCTGAAAAAATCAGAACCGTTTGAAAATGTTGACGAAAGTATAAATTTTGCTGTTCCCGATATTAAAGAGGTTTATAATCTCATCGTAAGCTGCGCCGATGAAAATTTTGTTCCGCCGCCGTTTGATGATTTTTATGTTGATGTGAATCACAAGCTTCGTCATAATGCAACGAGAATGTACGGCGTTTATGACGGTACAAAGCTTGTTGCAATGGCTATGACCGTTGCCGAAAGCAGTAACGGTGCCGTGTTGGGTGCGGTATCGTGTCATCCTGACTACAGAAAGCACGGCTACGGTTCAACTGTTGTAAAGTACATATCCAACAGACTGATTGCCGAGAACAAGACCGTGTATCTTCACAGAGCCAAGAATGCAAATCAGTCGTTTTATAATAATCTCGGTTTTGAACAGTGCGGATCATGGCAGGAATATTATTTTGAAAGGTGATATATTTGAGTTTTTTTGATATAGATGAAAGAGTTATAAAAGCATCCGAAAAGGCAATGGAGCTTTGCAAGGACAAGCTTGCGGAGATTGACGATATTCAGGAATACAACCAGCAGAAGATGATAAAGGCTTTTCAGCTTGCAGATGTTCGTGAAAGTCACCTTTGGGGTTCTACAGGCTACGGATATGATGATGCAGGCAGAGAGGCTCTTGACAAGGTCTATGCCTATGTTTTTGATGCAGAGGACGCACTTGTCCGTCATAATTTCGTAAGCGGTACTCATGCCCTTACAGTTGCACTTTTCGGCGTTTTAAGACCTGGAGATACAATGCTTTCCGTAACAGGAATGCCGTATGATACAATCCGTTCCGCTATAGGCATTGAGGGTGACTATCCCGGCTCACTCAAGGACTTTTCAATCAATTTTGAAATGACCGAGCTTAATCCTGACGGCACACTTGACTATGACAAAATCGCAAGCGACATTGCAGAGAAAAAGCCTAAAATGGTTTACATACAGCGTTCAAGAGGCTACAGCACAAGACCTACGCTCACATGGAGAGAAATCAAAAAGCTTTGTGAAATTTCAAAAGCCAATTCGCCCGAAAGTATTATTATGCTCGATAACTGTTACGGTGAATTCATTGACAAGGTTGAACCTTTGTCGGTTGGTGTTGATATGATGGCAGGCTCTCTTATCAAGAATCCGGGCGGCGGTATTGCTCCGACAGGAGGATATATTGCAGGTAAGAAAGAACTTGTAGAGATGTGTGCCTATAGACTTACCACTCCCGGTACAGGCAAAGAAATCGGTGCTACCCTTAACGCAAACAGAGAACTTTTTATGGGTGCGTACCATGCTCCTCATGTTACGGGTGAAGCACTTAAAACTGCAGTATTTGCATCGGCACTTTTTGAAATTCTCGGTTATGAAACAAGTCCTAAGTACAATGATGCAAGAGGAGATATCATTCAGCTTATCATGCTCGGTAATGCAGAAAAGGTATGCCGCTTTTGCGAGGGTGTTCAGAGTGGTTCGGCTGTTGACAGTTTTGTATCTCCGATTCCGTCGGATATGCCGGGTTACGAAAGTCAGGTAGTTATGGCGGCAGGCGCATTTACTCTCGGTTCATCTATTGAACTTTCTGCAGACGCACCGTTGCGTGAACCGTATGCAGTATGGATGCAGGGAAGTCTTAACTTCCACAGCGGTAAGCTCGGTGTAATGCTTGCGGCAAGTAAGATTTTAAGAGATGAAAAATAATATACTCTAAGTGCTTATTTGTTACTTTGATTAAAACAGAAAATAAAACAATTAAACCGACCTATGATTTGGATCATAGGTCGGTTTTTAACAATATGTACCGATTCAAAAATTCTTAGTTATGATGTTTGGCGCGGTGCAATATCGTACCGTACGCACTACACTGAACAGTGTATAGAAGTGCGCCCTTACTGTTCGATAAGTTGGAATTTGTACTACGATTTTTCGGCTACTGCAAATATTCCTGCTCGTCTAAAGCTACCCATTCCATTAGGCATAACAAATTTATCGTAATAGTCGCAAATTTCGAGAAAATCTTCGTTTGCACTAATTGCGTTGATTTTTTCGTGCACATCATCGGCGGTGTTCTGCCGATAAAGGTGTATCAAATACAGGTGCGTCAAGCTGCCAATGCTGCGGCATTCCAGGACATTCATCCCATTTTTATCCAAAACATCCCTTAGTTCGCCGACATCGTAGGATTTTAGCTCGGCAATAGAAGTTAGTTCTTCGGCGTCGTCATAGTTATCTTTGTTAAAATAACCGGTTTCCATCATATCCTTTACAGACGGATGGATTCGATTCAACTTTGTAAGGCTGTAGTTTAACCATGTGGCTGTCATACAGCTTTTACTGGAAACAGAAAGTATTACCTTTTTGCCAACTCGGCAAATTTCAGAAATCACATTGCCCGCTTTATGTCCAGAAAAAGAAATTGCACCATCAAAACACAAAACTAAATCAAATTCATTGTCCTCAAATATATCAAGACAGGTTGCATCTTGCTTGGTAAAGGAGATATTGGGCAGGTTTATAGCTTTGTCTTTTGCCGCCTTTATCATTTCATCGGATAAATCCAGATGAACAACATCAAAGCCCATTCTTGCCAACGGAATAGAAAAAGCGCCTGTTGCTGCACCTACATCCAGTATTTTACGAACGCCCGATAAATGATGTTGAATCGCTTTGAACCTTAAAAGGCGGTTTATTTTCTCATCGTCATAATCGATTTCTTCTACTTTGGAAATTTCATCCCAAAATTTCTCATAATCGGTCAATGCCATTTTGCTCACTCCTTTGTTATTTTATGATGCTCACCTTAAAAAGTGGGATTTTTTAAGGTGATTTTTTATTGCGTAAGTTTTTAAAAAAGTTGGTGAGAAGTTTTGAACACTCCTCCTGCATAATACCGCCGACTGATTCGGGCTTGAAATTGAACGGCATTTGAAACAGATTCGTAATTGTACCGCAAGCGCCGTTTTTTAAGTCGTAAGCACCGAAATACACCTTTGGAATATGAGCGTTGATTATTGCACCTGCACACATAGGGCAAGGCTCAAGTGTTACATAAATTTCACAGTTCCACAATCTCCAACCGCCAAGCCTTTGACAGGCATTGTATATTGCGTCTGTTTCGGCATGAAGAAGAGCGTTCTTGCCCTGTTCACGGCGATTTCTTCCTGTGGCAACAATTTCATCATTTCTGACAATTACCGCACCGACGGGAACTTCGTTTTCCATAGCGGCAATCTCAGCCTGTTCAATAGCCTTTTGCATATAGTATAAAGTTTTATCCATTGTTAATTAATCCTAAATTTGTGATTGTAGTTATCAGAAAAAGTACAAGTGAAAGTATGATACCGGGATTCACAAGAAATGCAGTCATTTTCTCTTTTAAGCTAAGTTCACTTACAATTCCGTCTTTCTTATCAGACATTTTAAAAAAGTTCTTATCATTTTTGGCAAGTACGATATATGAAATGAAGCCTGCAATACAGAAGAAAATAATCAGGCTGTAACTGATTATTGTTGCCGCATAATCGGAAACAATGTTTGCATCTCTTAAAATGCTCATGGAAACAGCATATAGATTATTAAGAAAATGGATTGCAATTGACGGAAGAATGGAATTGAATTTGCAATCGACATACGCAAAAATAAGTCCGAGAATAAACGCAAACGGAATTTGTGATATATTCTGATGCATTGCACCGAACAAAATCGCAGAGCCTATAACTGCTGTTGTGTCACCGAACTTTCTCAGAGAACCCATAACTATTCCTCTGAAAGCAAATTCTTCGGCAAAAGCAGGGACGATTGCTGTTGAAATTATGTTCAGAACAATACTCAGAACACTTGAATCTCCGATTGTCAATCCCGAAGATGTGTTTTCAATTCCGAAAAGCGAGAAGTTGTCTGCGATAACACTCGTGGCAACATTTGCAATCATCGCACCCCCCATTCCGAGAAACAGAATGGGTATCATACTTTTTTGTTTTACATATTTTGTGCTGATAATATCATTTAAACTGTTTCTTGAAAGCTTTATATAAAAAAATGCAGGAACAACAACGGCAAATACGGAAATAAATATATCCATAAAGTAAGTCAGTATTGAATAATTGTCAGAATAAATATATTTTGCCGAACCAAAAGCCTTGAAAACTTCTACAACTATCATTGCGCTTACTGTCATTGTAAGCGAATACGCAAATACAAAAAAACCTAAACCGCTTGATCTTTGCTTGAGATTATCGTACTGGAACTCTTTTTTGAAATTGCGGTTATAATTAAGGTTATTGCCGTAAAACGGCATATTATTACCCGAAAACTGGTTATTTATCAAATTATCACATCCTCAAAGCTATTCTAACATAGAGGCATATTATTTTCAAGGATTAAAACATCTGTATAAAGTATTTGCATGATTAAAATGATGTAACCCGACAAAAAGTAACTTTAAAATACAGTATAATAAATTCACCTAAAATCGACGCCAAAGAAGAAAAACCGTTTGTATTTTCACACAAATTGATTCACCTCTATTTACAGCGTAGTAATTAAGGCAAAAAATTTAAAAATATAACTTGATTTTTCCTGATTTGTATTGTATAATATATTTTGCATTTGCCGGTGTGATGGAATTGGCAGACATAGCGGACTCAAAATCCGCCGGTAGCGATACCGTACCGGTTCAAGTCCGGTCACCGGCACCAAAAGGACATTAACTCATAGAGTTAGTGTCCTTTTTTAGTATATTTCGGAGGGCGATAATTATGGGTGGAATAAGCGTTATGCTTTTAATGGGAATGCTTTCGGCTGTGTATGTGTTCTTTATAGCAGTAATTGCCGTGCTGATTATTTATTTTGCAGTAAGCTATGTTTTTGAGAGCATTGCGGCAATGGGTATGTGCAAGAACTTGTACTATAAGCACAGCGGTACAGCTTGGATTCCGTTTTATAATAAATATCTTCTCGGTAAAATTGCAGGGAATAAGGCTTTAGGCATAATAGAAGGTGTGCTGAACCTTTCAATCGCAACCGTTGCCGTTCTGTTTTTCTGCTTTGAACTGGAAATCGGTATCATCGGCTTGATTGCTCTGTTAGCTTGTGTCATTGCCTCATTTGTGATAGATGTGATTATTTCGGATAAAATATTCAAAAATCTTAATGTCAGATATTCGGATGTTCTCACAGTGGTAAATGTCCTTACCTTCGGACTTTTTAGGCCGATAATACTTTTCGTATTCAGAAATAAGCAGAATACAGTCAGGTTATAATTTTAAAGGAGCAATACACGCCGTATTGTTCCTTTTTCTTTTGCAAAAATGCCCTGTTTAAGATTATTTTTGTTTCATAATTTTTCGATACAGGCAATTTTTTAAAAAATTTGTCAATTTTTTTATTTTTAATTCTCATACGGTTGCTTATTTTTGATTTATATATTATAATGTATCTTGTATTGTTTTTTAATTACGGCGCAAAGCCGCATCTTTATGGAGGATTTGATTATGGAAAAGAAAGAATTACTTTACGAAGGAAAAGCTAAAAAGGTATTTTCTACAGAAGATCCCGATCTCTGCATCGTTTCCTACAAGGATGACGCAACTGCATTCAACGGCGAGAAAAAGGGCACAATCGTTGGCAAGGGTGTTGTAAACAACCGTATGTCAAACTTTATGTTCAAGCTTCTTGAAAAGCATGGCATTGCAACAGACTTTGTTGAAGAGCTTAACGACAGAGATACAGTCCTCAAGAAGGTTGAAATTGTTCCTCTCGAGGTAATTTTAAGAAATAAAGCTGCCGGCAGTCTTTCAAAGCGTCTCGGTCTTCCCGAAGGCACACCGATGAAGACTCCTGTTCTTGAATTCTGCTATAAGAACGATGAACTCGGCGATCCTATGGTAAATGAATATCACATCCTCGCAGCTGGCTTTGCTACAAAGGAAGAAATCGACACAATCACAGAAATGGCTTTCAAGATTAATGAGATTATGATTGAATTCTTCAAGCAGTGCAAGGTTGATCTTATCGACTTCAAGATTGAGTTCGGCAGATATAAGGGCAAGATTCTCCTTGCTGACGAAATTTCTCCCGATACATGCCGTTTCTGGGATATGGATACTCAGGAAAAACTCGACAAAGACCGTTTCCGTCGTGACATGGGCGGTGTTGAAGAGGCTTATGCCGAAATGATGAAGCGTGTAGGTCTTGCATAATAACTACATTGTGAATTTTTGAATTAAGATATGTGAATTAAACTTTGGATAGTTATTTTGATTAATCGGATGGTGGCACCTTGGAATTTTCTTTCGATAATTTTGCAAAAGAAGGTCTGCACGAAGAGTGCGGAGTATTCGGCATATTCAGCGACGGCACAATTAACCCTGCATACGCTTGTTATAACGGCTTGCTTGCTCTCCAGCACAGAGGACAGGAAAGCTGCGGCATCGCTGTATCTGACGAAGGTGTAATTGATTATCACAAAGATATGGGCCTTGTTACCGAGGTCTTTAACAACAAAATTCTTGATTCTCTCAACGGACAAATGGCGGTTTCGCATGTCCGTTACTCGACTGCAGGCGGTTCTGTGCTGGAAAATGCACAACCGCTTGTTATGCGTTATGTAAAGGGTACGCTTTCAATCGCCCATAACGGCAACCTTACCAATGCGCTTGAAATCCGCAGAAGTCTTGAACAGCGTGGCGCAATCTTTCAGACAACAATCGACAGCGAGGTTATCTGCTATGTAATTGCCCGTGAAAGACTTAAATGTCATTCTGTTGAAGATGCCGTTGCAAGAACAATGCAGGTAATTGAGGGAGCTTATTCGCTCCTTGTTATGAGCCCGAGAAAGCTTATTGCGGTTCGTGATCCTCACGGATTCAGACCGCTTTGCATGGGCAAGTACAACGATTCCTATGTTTTTGCAAGTGAAAGTGCGGCTCTTGATGCCTGCGGTGCAGAATTTGTCCGTGATGTTGAACCGGGTGAAATCGTAATTGTAGACCAAAACGGTGTCCGCAGTATGAAACCCGACTTTGGTGACAAGAAAAAGGCACTTTGCATTTTTGAGTATATTTATTTTGCCCGTTCAGACTCCTTTATTGACGGAGTAAGCGTTTATGAGGCAAGAAAGCAAGCAGGACGAATTCTTGCAAGAAAATACCCTGTTGAGGCTGATATGGTTGTCGGTGTTCCCGAATCGGGAATTGATGCCGCAATCGGTTACAGCGAAGAATCCGGAATTCCTTATGAAAAGGCTATTGTGAAGAACAGCTACATCGGCAGAACCTTCATAAAGCCAAGTCAGAAGGAACGAATGAAAAGCGTAAAAATTAAACTCAACCCGATTGCCGACAAAATCAAAGGCAAGAGAGTTGTTATTATTGATGACAGCATTGTGCGTGGTACAACTGTTGACCGAATTGTTACAATGCTCAAAGAGGCAGGCGCAAAAGAGGTACATATGCGTATCAGTTCACCTCCGTTTATGTGGCCGTGTTATTACGGTACAGACATTCCGTCAAGAGGAGAACTTATTGCCTGCAACCATACAATCGAAGAAATCACAAAGCTCAGCAAGGCTGATTCCCTCGGATATCTCCCTGTTGAGTCACTTCGTGAGATGATTCACAACGCTCCCGTAGGCTTTTGTGACGGTTGCTTTACGGGTAATTACCCCGCTCCTATCACAAAAGAAACCTTTAAGGGCAAAGAGCGCGGCGGAATGAACTTCGATGAAAACAATAAAAAGGACAACTAATTGAAAGGATGTAAATAATGGTAAAAGATACTTATGAATCACCCTTGTCAGCCCGTTATGCAAGCAAGGAAATGAAATACATTTTCTCGCCGGATAAAAAATTCAGAACATGGAGAAAACTCTGGATTGCTCTTGCAGAATCGGAAAAGGAACTCGGACTTCCAATTACACAGGAGCAGATTGACGAACTCAAGGCTCATGCTGATGATATCAACTATGAAGTTGCACAGGAAAGAGAGAAAATTGTTCGTCACGATGTAATGTCACATGTATATGCTTACGGTGTTCAGTGTCCGAACGCAAAAGGCATTATTCATCTCGGAGCAACCTCCTGCTATGTAGGTGATAACACAGATATCATCATTATGACAGAGGGTCTCAAGCTTATCAGAAACAAGCTTATCACCGTTATCCGCAACCTTTCAAAATTTGCAGATGAATACAAGGCTCTTCCAACCCTTGCATTCACTCATTTTCAGCCTGCACAGCCTACAACAGTAGGTAAGAGAGCGACTCTCTGGCTTCAGGAACTCCTTATGGATCTTGAAGATGTTGAGTATCAGCTTTCAAAGGCTAAGCTTCTCGGTTCAAAGGGTACAACAGGTACGCAGGCAAGTTTTCTTGAACTCTTTGACGGAGATCACGAAAAGTGCAAAATGCTTGACCGTAAGATTGCAGAAAAAATGGGCTACAAGGCTTGTTTCCCTGTATCAGGTCAGACATATTCAAGAAAGCTTGATTCACAGTTCCTCAATGTTCTTGCGGGGATTGCTCAGTCAGCCGCTAAATTCTCAAATGATATCAGACTTCTTCAGCACCTCAAAGAGGTTGAAGAGCCGTTTGAAAAGAATCAGATCGGTTCATCGGCTATGGCTTACAAGCGTAACCCAATGAGAAGTGAGCGTATAGGTTCACTTTCAAGATATGTTATGGTTGATGTTCTCAACGGTTACTTTACAACTGCCACACAGTGGTTTGAAAGAACACTTGATGACTCAGCCAACAAGCGTCTCAGCATCCCCGAGGCATTCCTCGCAGTTGACGGTATCCTTTCACTTTATGCAAATGTTGCAGACGGTCTTGTTGTTTATCCAAAGGTAATTGAACAAAGACTCAGAAAAGAACTTCCGTTCATGGCAACAGAGAATATTATGATGGATGCAGTTAAAAAGCGTGGTGCTGACAGACAGCAGCTTCACGAGAAAATCCGTGAGCATTCAATGGCTGCGTCAAGAGTAGTCAAGGTTGAAGGCGGCGAAAATGATCTTCTCGAAAGAATTGCCGCAGATGAGGCATTCGGTGTTACTCTTGAAGAGCTTGAACACATTCTCAAGCCTGAAAACTACACAGGCAGAGCAAAAGAGCAGACAGAGGACTTCCTCAACGAGTGCATCAAGCCTGTTCTTGAAAAGTACGCAGATGTTGAGTCTGACAAGCCTGAAATCAATGTTTAATTAAACTGATTTAATCGAACCTTTGGTTCAAGTATATATTTTATTTATAGCAGACCATGTGTCTGTAAAAAGGAGTTTTGTAAAATGGTAAAAGCAATTGTAGGTGCCAACTGGGGCGACGAGGGCAAGGGTAAAATTACCGATGTTCTCGCAAACGACAGCGACATCGTAATTCGTTTTCAAGGCGGTGCAAACGCAGGACATACAATTGTCAACGATTACGGAAAATTTGCTCTTCACCAGCTTCCTTCGGGTGTTTTCCATCAGAATATCACCAATATAATCGGCAACGGTGTTGCTTTCAGCGTTGAAAACTTCGTTAAGGAAATGGCTCACCTCAAAGATCGCGGAGTTCCCGAGCCAAATATTATTATTTCTGACAGAGCACAAATTGTTATGCCTTACCATGTAGCATTTGACTGCTATGAGGAAGAGCGTCTCGGCAAAAATTCTTTCGGTTCAACAAAGAGCGGTATCGCTCCGTTCTATTCTGACAAGTATTCAAAGATTGGTTTCCAGATTAACGAGCTTTATGATGATCCCGATTCACTCAGAGAGAAAATCAGACACGCTCTTGAAATTAAGAATGCAACTCTGAAAAACCTCTACAACAAGCCCGAAATCACAGAACAGGAAGTTTTTGACAAGCTTATGGAATATAAGGAGCTTCTTGCTCCATATGTCGGTGACGCATTCACTTTTGTTCATAATGCGCTCAAAGACGGAAAGAATATTCTTCTTGAAGGACAGCTCGGTTCCCTTAAAGACACTGACTTCGGCATCTATCCTATGGTTACTTCATCTAACACAATCGCAGGTTACGGTGCTGTAGGTGCAGGTATTCCGCCTTATGAAATCAAAGAAATCATCACTGTTGTGAAGGCATATTCAAGTGCAGTAGGCGCAGGTGAATTTGTTTCTGAAATCTTCGGCGATGAGGCTGACGAACTCCGCAGAAGAGGCGGTGACGGCGGAGAATTTGGTGCAACAACAGGCAGACCGAGAAGAATGGGTTGGCTTGACCTCGTTGCAACACGCTACGGTTGTATGGTTCAGGGTGCAACACAGGTTGCGTTCACGGTTCTTGATGTTCTCGGATATCTTGATGAAATCCCTGTTTGTGTAGGTTATGAGCTTGACGGCAAGGAAATTGACTACTTCCCGTCAACAACAAAGCTTAAAAGATGCAAACCTATCCTCAAAAAGCTCAAGGGCTGGAAGTGTTCAATTTCAGGTATTACAGAATATGACAAGCTTCCTAAGGAATGCCGTGAATACATTGAATTTGCCGAAAAAGCTATCGGTGTGCCTATTACAATGGTTTCAAACGGCCCTTCAAGAAACGATATTATTTACAGATAATTAAAATATTAACTGAATACCGCACAAACTCTGTGCGGTATTCTTTAAATTTGAAAGGAATTTTACTATGAGCAGTGCTGCAAAAGAAACTGTCATTGTTCTTGATTTCGGCGGTCAGTACAATCAGCTGATTGCAAGAAGAGTTCGTGAGTGCAATGTATATTGCGAAATTCTTCCTTACACCGTTGATATTCAGAAAATAAAAGACATTAACCCAAAAGGTATTATCTTCACAGGCGGTCCTAACAGCGTTTATGACGAGTCATCACCGCATTATACTCCTGAAATTTTTGAACTCGGAATCCCGATTCTCGGCATTTGCTACGGCTGTCAGCTTATGGCATACACACTCGGCGGAAATGTTGTTTCAGCAACAGACAACTCTTCAAGTGAGTACGGCAAGACCGTTACAAGATATAACAACAATGATATTCTCTTTAAATCCGTAAAGAGCGAAGGAATTTCATGGATGAGCCACCGTGACTATATCAATGAAGTTCCTGAGGGATTCAGCATTACAGCTGCAACAGATGTATGTCCCGTAGCCGCAATGTCATGCCCCGAAAAGAAATTTTACGGTGTTCAGTTCCACCCCGAAGTAAATCATACCGAGAACGGTAAGGATATGCTCCGTTCATTCCTCTATGATGTATGCGAATGTAAGGGTGAGTGGAAGATGGAGAGCTTTATTGACACAACAGTCGCACGGCTCAAAGAGCAGATAGGCGACAAGGGTGTAGTTCTCGGACTTTCGGGCGGTGTAGATTCATCAGTTGCCGCAGCACTTCTCAGCAAGGCAGTCGGTAAACAGCTTACCTGCGTGTTTGTTGATCAGGGACTTATGAGAAAAGACGAGGGCGACTTTGTAGAGCAGACATTTACAAAGCTTTTTGATATGAACTTTGTCCGCATTAATTGTCAGGAAGAGTTCCTTGCAAAGCTTAAAGGTGTCGAAGAACCCGAAGAAAAGCGCCACATCATCGGCACAGAATTCTATAAGGTGTTCTGGAACAAAATCCGTGAAAGCTACGGCGAGGGTTACTTTGCACAGGGTACAATTTATCCCGACCGTATCGAAAGCGGTAAAGGCGATGCCGCAAAAATCAAAACACATCACAATCAGGTTGGTATCCCGGAAGATATCGACTTTGCAGGTGTAATTGAACCGCTTAAAGACCTCTTCAAGGATGAGGTAAGAGTAGTAGGTGAGAAGCTTGGACTTCCGCACGACCTCGTATGGCGTCAGCCGTTCCCGGGTCCGGGACTCGGTGTGCGTGTAATCGGTGAAGTTACAGCCGAAAAGGTTCGTATTCTTCAGGAAGCTGATGCAATTCTTCGTGATGAAATGGATAAGTGCGGTTACGCAGATAAAATGAGCCAGTTCTTCGCAGTCCTCCCGGGTGTTAAAACCGTAGGCGTTATGGGTGACGCAAGAACATATGACGAACTCATCGCCCTCCGTGCCGTTACAACCGATGACTTTATGACAGCCGATTGGGCAAAAATCCCCTACGAAATCCTAGGCAGAGTCTCCAACCGCATCATCAACGAAGTTGAACATGTCAACAGAGTAGTCTATGATATAACAAGTAAACCCCCCGGAACAGTAGAGTGGGAATGATATCAAGAGTGGCGTAAACCCGCATAAACACTGGGTTTTAGGCTCTCGAATTCCCGACTTGATAGCAAAATGATAGCAAACCATAAAACAACTTTATTCTAAGTGTTCTATTGGTTTGCAGGTACAATTATCTTAATACTATAAAAGGCATTACTGACTTTTGCAGTCGGTAATGCCTTTTTTCTATGCTTATTTATTCAACTCAAAGGATTTTAAAGTTGTTCCGTTTGACATTTTCCATTGTTGAGGACCGCTGATACTGTATCCTGTGGCAAATGCGGCAGCGGCAGAGGAACTTGAAAAAAGCTTATCATTTTGTAAAATACCATCTTTAATTTCACCATTATTACGACTTTCTTCGACTTTATTTTTTATTCCATTACTAAGTGATTCTGCGGGATTTTTATGTATACAAGAACCTTTTTGTAATACATATCCGTCTGCTGTTGCGATCATAGATGCTTTTCCGTCTCCAGCTGAAACATAAAAAGTTTGATCGTTATCTTTTTCTCCGATTACTTGCTTTTCTGAATAATTTTCGAAAGTTTTATGTCCAAGAGCATTTACAAGAATTTTCGCATTATATATAAATTCTTCAAGTTCCGCAACTTCAGCTTCTGAGACAGTAGATTTTGTGGGTTCATTACTGTTATCAACAGTGTAACGGTCAACTTCTTTGGCGATTTTATAAAATTGATGTTCTAAGTATTTTATGTGTGCTTTATTAAGATTAGAATCTTTACTGATAAATGCAATAACTTCATTCCAATTGTCTTTTTTGTCTAAGTGTTGCTTTAATCTTTTAATAATATTTTCTGCTTCACCGATATATACGAGAGGTTTATCTTTTTCATCATCACGACCAAATAGAAAATATACTCCAGGAGCTGATAATTCTTCCCTATTCTCGCTTTCTTTTACCATATTTCTTGGTATTTTATATGCAATTCCTGTCCAGTTTGACAACTCGCACATCCAACGACCATTTGGTGTTCCATCCATAAGAAACAATTTGATTACTTTTCCAAATTTCATTTATTGTTATCCTCCTTATGAGAATTGAAAGCTGCGCTTTCGGGGTAGTTATATCTCCAATTATCATATTCTTCTTTTGTGATTTCTCCGTTCTTAAGCTTTTCGGCTTGTTCCTGCCAAGCGGAAAACATATCAAACATTGTAAGATAGTTTGTACCCATACCTTTATCAAGTCGTATGCAAAGCTCGTCATCAAGTTTATCAATACGGAAGCCATATAAATCTTCAAGTGTAAACAGCGTGTGCATTAAGCCGTTGTAACTGTCAATATCCGGCACAGTTAAAGCACTTGTTGATATGTCAAACACATTTGCAAGATTGTTTGTTAAATCAGCCTTAGGCGTTCTGCTGCCGGATTCATACTGTGCCATACGGATGTCAGCGGTTTTTTCCGGAAAGCCCACCTGCATACCAAGGTACTTCTGCGTCATACCTTTTAAATTTCTGAAAAATCTTATTCTTTCGCCTATAGCCATACTATAGCTCCTCTCACTTTACTGTTAAATATCATAGCATAACGAGTTAAGTAATGTCAAGCAACATAAAACAAAAAAGTTTAATATTTTTGTGAAAACCGCTTGACATAACGGAATATGTTTAGTATAATCATTAAGCAAATAGCGTTAAGTCTATTTGTAAGCAACTGAATAGCCGTCATACATCACGGTAATGGTGTATCCGCTCGGGCAAATCGGAATGCGGTCAGAAAGTTCTCCGACACTAAATAATTATGAAAATTAAGAATGAAAGGATGATGTTAATGTCAAACAAAATGTTTATGCGTGTTGAGGATGTGGCAGAAGAAATGGGTGTTTCCGTTTCTTACGCTTATAAACTTATACGCAAATTAAATAAAGAACTGCAGTCAACCGGGTGTATTACAATTCCCGGCAGAATTGACCGTAAATTCTTTCACGAAAAATTTTACTCAACCAAAACAATTGAAAGGAGCGATTAAAATGGGAGCATTTAAAAATGAAAAAAACGGAACTTGGTATGTGCAGTTCCGTTACACAGACTGGCAAGGTTTGCGACAGCAAAAATTAAAGCGTGGCTTTGCCACCAAACGAGAGGCACAGGAGTGGGAACGAGCATTTCTGACCGAAAAGAAAGCCGATGTCACTATGCCATTTAAGACTTTTACGGAATTGTACGAAAAAGATGTTAGACCAAAGTTAAAGGAAAACACTTGGCTTACCAAAGAGCATATTATTAAAACTAAAATATTGCCGTATTTCGAGCATAAGCGATTGTGCGATATATCAGCAAAAGATGTTATCGCTTGGCAAAACGAGATTAGAAAACAAACAAATTCAAGCGGAGAGCCGTTTTCACAGGGGTATTTAAAGACCATTCATAACCAGTTAAGTTCCTTATTTAATCACGCAATCAAGATTTATGGTTTAAGATTAAATCCGGCATCCACGGTCGGTAATATGGGTAAGGAAGAACGCAAGGAAATGAGTTATTGGACTGTGGAGGAATACAGTAAGTTCTCTGATGAAATGATGGACAAGCCGCTTTCCTACTATGCTTTTCAAATGCTTTATTGGACAGGTATTCGTGTAGGTGAGTTGCTTGCATTAACTGCCGGTGATTTTGACTTTAAAAACAATATGCTTACAATCAACAAATCTTATCAAAGATTGCACGGAGAAGATGTTATTACTCCACCGAAAACGGAGAAAAGCAATCGAACAATAAAAATGCCGCAGTTTTTATGTGATGAAATGCAGGAATATTTGAAAATGTTTTATTCGCCGAATGACGGAGACAGAATATTCCCTATTTCAAAAAGCTATCTTCATCACGAAATGGACAGGGGCTCAAAAGCCGCAGGTGTAAAGCGTATTCGTATTCACGATTTGAGACATTCGCATGTTTCACTTTTAATAAATCAAGGCTATCAAGCCGCCGCTATTGCGGATAGAGTCGGTCACGAAACCGTGGAAATTACCGACAGATATACACATATATATCCGTCAAAACAAAACGAAATGGCGAATACACTTGATGAATTATGGAAGGAGAGAAAATAATATGTCACTTAAAAACAAAGATGAACATAACCGTTGGAGAAGTAAGACGATTGCTTTTAGAGTTTCGCCTGAAGAATGGGAGCAGATTGAACGCTATGTTCAGCTTTCGGGTTTAACAAAACAAGACTATATCACAAGGCGACTTACTAACAAAGAAGTTGTAGTTCAAGGTAATCCGAGAGTATATAAGGCTTTGCGTAATAATCTTGCAGATGTACTTACGGAATTACAGAGGATTGAGAACGGCGGTGAAGTCAATGATGAATTACTTGACTTAATCGAAATGATTGCCGGTATTCTCGGCGGATTAAAGGAGGTATTAGAATGACAGAAAAAGAAAAGACCACTCCGGTTGTATCTGTTGGCGCAGATACGGAGCAGTCACTAAATGTATGTAATGATAGTATAACCGATTTTAATGAGGATGGCAAGAGCTTAGATGATTATCTTGAGGAAATGCAAAAAGAATTTTTGCAACAGCTCGATCCATCACATTTGAAAACGATTTCTATGCGTGAGTTATATAACACGGTGTATCAAAGCAAACCGCCGTTGATTGACGGATTGCTTTACCCCGGAACATATATCTTTGCAGGAGCTCCGAAACTTGGCAAAAGTTTTCTTATGGCACAGCTTGCTTACCATATCAGCACAGGCACACCGCTTTGGGATTTTGATGTAAAAAAAGGAACTGTTTTGTACCTTGCTCTCGAAGACGACTACCACAGATTGCAGGAAAGATTGTACAGAATGTTCGGAACAGAAAGTGCGGATAATTTGTACTTCTCTGTTTCGGCAGGTCAACTTGGAAATGGACTTGACGAACAGCTTATAAGATTTATGGCGGAACACCCCGATACAAAATTGATTATCATAGACACACTTCAAAAGGTGCGTGAAGTCGGCGGAGACAATTACAGCTATGCAAACGATTATGAGATTATCACAAGACTCAAAAAGTTTGCGGATAGTTATGGAATATGCTTGCTGCTTGTTCACCATACAAGAAAGCAAAACTCTGATGACAAGTTTGATATGATTTCGGGTACAAACGGATTGCTTGGCGCAGCCGACGGTGGCTTTATTTTACGGAAAGAAAAGCGTACAAGCAATTCGGCAACGCTTGAAGTTTCAGGCAGAGACCAACCGGACCAAAAGATTTATCTTAATCGCAATTCCGAAACTCTTGTGTGGGAACTTGAGAGAACTGAAACAGAACTTTGGAAGTTGCCGCCCGAACCATTGCTTGAAAATATAGCAGGCAAACTTACAAATGAAAACCCCGAATGGTATGGCAGTCCGACAGAGCTTGTTGAATTTCTCGGTGCTGATATGAAAGCAAATGCATTGACTATGAAGTTGAATATCAATGCTGGGCGTTTGTTTAACGAGTATGGAATAAGATATCAAAACAAACGCTGTCACGATGGGCGTAAAGTCAGTTTGACTTATGAACAGCGTGACGATGTGTGACGGTTGTGTCGCTGTTTTAGGCGGTAGCAAAATCACCGTCACTATCGACGCAGACCGACACAGCGAAAGTTTTTGCAGGGTGCAGGTGGCTTTTTTCAAAAAGCCTCTCCTGCCCCTTGGAGAGCGCAAAACCTGCTTGCAGGTTGCATTTTTGATGGGCTTGCCTGTCAAAAGTGCTTTTGCGTTACTCTTGACAAGAGTAACAGAACCGAGGATGAGTAAGTTTATGAGATTGGAGGTATATAAATGCAAAGAACGATAAGTGCAATGGTCGGTAAAGGCTCGGTCAATCACAACAGCCGCAAGTTTAAGGCTGGAAATGTTTACGGTGAGCGTAGTCATCTTAACATTGATTATTGCAACGAGCCGATAAAGAAAATCTATCACGAATTGTTTGATGAAGCGCTAAAAAGATACAACGAAAAGCAGACAAGAGCCGACCGCAGAATAGAAAATTACTATGAGAAAATCAGAAACTCAAAGCAAGAAAAACCGTTTCACGAACTGATTTTGCAGATTGGTGATAAGGAAAATATGAGTGCCGAAAGCGAAAACGGACAGCTTGCACGGCAGATTTTAGATGAGTATTACCGTGGATTTCAAGAGCAAAATCCCAACCTAAAAGTGTTCTCTGCTCATCTGCATATGGACGAGGCAACGCCCCATTTGCACATTGATTTTGTTCCGTTCACAACCGGCAGTAAGCGTGGACTTGATACGAGAGTAAGCCTGAAACAAGCGTTAGCTGCACAAGGTTTCAAAGGCGGAACTCGTGGAGATAACGAGTGGAACCAATGGGTTAGTGCAGAAAAATCCGCACTCGCATTTGTTATGGAACGACACGGAATTGAGTGGGAACACAAAGGAATGCACGAAAAACATTTGTCTGTTCTTGATTACAAAAAGCAAGAGCGAGCGACAGAACTTGAACAATTAGGTGCTAAAATTGAGAAAAAACAAGCAGAATTTAATGTGTTATCAGAACGAGTACTAAACTATGACAACGGTTTGGAAAACTTAAAAAATGTGGAAGAAATGCTCGATAATGCACCCGAATATCAGCTCTCCGAGCCGCAAAGTTTTATGTCCGCAAAAGCATATAAAGCAAAAATTGCAGAGCCGCTTATTCAAAAATTAAAAGCGTTGGTTAAAACGGCATTGGCTCGTTGCTTTGAAGGTTGGGACAATTACCATAGATTAAACATCACAAACGGCAATCTCTATCGTGAGAACGAAATGTTGTCGAAAATCAACAGCAAACTGAAAAGCGAAAATGAAAATCTGCGCTCAGAGGTCAAAGACTACAAACTTTTGCGTAAGGTTTTCGGGCATAAACAGATTGACGAGTTGCTTGAACAGGCAAGAAATATCAAAGGTCGCAAGCGTGAAAACCCACGCTCAAGATGGAGGTAAAACAAAATGGCAAACACATTTTTTGAACAAACAGGTGGTACTTATACGCAGGTGGGCGACTATATGTTGCCCAATTTATTACCAGCGGAAGAAGAAAAGGAAGCGAATATCGGCGTTTGGGGAATGCGACACAAAAGATATTTGAAACAAAATCACAAAGTGATTTATTACAATTTACTGACAAGCGGTAAGCTAAATTCATATCTTGCAGATGTTGAACAGCAGGCGCAAGACCTTTTTCTCCGGCTGGTAAAAGACTTAGCCGAAAAAGAAAATGTAACCGAGGAACTCAAATCAACCGATATGATGTTGTGGGTACAGAAGATGAATAATATCCGTAATCGCGCAATGGAAATTGTAAATGCAGAACTGATTTACACGGTATAAACACAACGACGGCAGGGAGCAATCCCTGCCGCAATTTAATTTGCACTAAACTTGACGTTGACGTAATTATATGATATACTTTATCTAAAGAGATTTAGGAGGTAGGATATGGAATCCTCAAAATTGTTAGAGTGGCTGATAAGTGAAAAAAATATGAGTATTCGCTCTGCGAAAGATGTAATTTCTCGTTGCGGTAGAGTTCGCAGAATCTTACATACAGACTCTATAAGTAGTGATACATTGGATAATCTACAAAACAATGATGAGTTTGAAGAGAGTTCTATGTTTATCAAGTCGCAGTTGAAAAGAGCTGTAACATTATATAATGAATTTGAAAAAACAACAACGAAGGATTAGTATATGAAAGAACAACTTACAGTAGGAAGTATGTTTGCCGGCATTGGCGGAATTTGTTTAGCTTTTAGACAAAATGGCTGTAAAATAGTTTGGGCTAACGAAATTGATAGGTATGCTTGCAAAACATATAGATTGAACTTTGGTGATGAATATCTTATTGAGGGCGATATTCAAAAATTAGATACGAAAGATATCCCTAAATTTGATATTTTAACGGCAGGCTTTCCTTGTCAGGCATTTTCGTCTGTTGGATTGTTGGAAGGATTTAATGATCCTAGAGGAAATTTGTTTTTTGAAACGGCAAGGGTTATAAATAAAATTAAACCTCGAGTTGTTTTTCTTGAAAATGTTGCAAATCTTGTAAAACACGATGAAGGACGAACATTTGATGTTATACTTAAAACACTTGAAGATTTAGGCTACTATACTGTTTATAAAGTTATGAATGCAAAGGAATATGGAAATATTCCTCAACAAAGAAACAGAATATATATAGTTGCATTCAAATATAAGAAAAATGTTGAAAAATTCAAATTTCCTGACATGTTGCCATTAACGCAAACAGCCTTTGATTTGTTTGATAAGAAAAAGCAAGAAGAAAAATATTATATGGATGGTCATCGTATGTGGAATAGAATGATGGAATATATGGATGATCGTAAAAGAGTTTATCGTTTTACAGATTGGGGGCTTTCCAGAGGAATGGAAGGTATTTGTCCGACGCTTTTGGCTGCAATGGGTAGTCGATTTGAGAGAATTCCATTTTTCTATGACGATTTTTCTGTTAGGTTAATGACTCCTCGTGAATGTGCTAGATTGCAAGGATTTCCTGAAAGTTTTATTTTACCAAAAGAAAACGAAAAACAAGTCTATAAACAAATTGGAAATTCTGTTTGTGTTCCAGTAGTTAGTAGGATTGCTGAAAATATTGTTAAAGCATTAAATTAGGAGAAAATAAACATGAGACAATATAATGTAATGGATTTGTTTGCCGGTGTTGGTGGGTTGAGTTATGGTTTTTCAATGCTTCCACAATTTAATGTTATAGCGGCAAATGAAATTGAAAAAGATATTTCTATTGCATATGAATTAAATCATCCTAATGTCAGAATGTTAAATTGTGATATAAATGATCTGACGGAAGATATTTTAAATCAGGCACTAAATGGACAAAAAATAGATATAGTAGTTGGCGGACCTCCTTGTCAATCATATTCAACTCTTGGAAAAAGACAAAATGATGAGAGAGCAAACTTGTTTATGCAGTATAAGAGAATTCTTAAAATTCTGCAACCTAAAGCATTTGTGTTTGAAAATGTTATTGGAATACTTAGTATGAATAAGGGAAATCTTTTTAGACAAATTCAAATCGAATTTAAAGAACTTGGTTATGATTTAAAGCACAAAGTTTTGGATGCAGTTGATTATGGTGTCCCTCAACATAGAGAAAGAGTAATTCTTGTGGGCATTAAAGAAAAAAACAACTTTGTTTATCCGTCTCCAACGCATGGTGAAGGATTAAAACCATATGTAACTTTGCGAGAGGCAATAGGAGATTTACCAGTGCTAAGAAGTGGCGAAGAAAATAATATTTATGCTACCGGTGCTACGAATGAGTTTTTGAAATTTGTCAGAAAAAATGCCGATATGTATGTTGAAGAACACAAGGCGCCTAAAAACGGTGAACATCTCGTCAAAATAATGCAAACATTAAAGGATGGAGAGTCTAAAGATGATTTGCCTGAAAATATTCGTCCCAAAAGTGGCTATGGCAATACCTACGCTAAATTATGGTGGGATAAGCCTTCGACAACAATAACGAGAAATTTTGCGTGCCCTTCATCCTCGAGATGTATTCATCCAAGAGATTCAAGAGCAATGTCAATTCGAGAAGGTGCAAGATTGCAGAGCTTTCCGGATGATTATAGATTTTATGGCTCTGATGGAATGAAAAGATTGGAAATAGGCAATGCTGTTCCGCCGTTGCTATCAATGGCTATTGCAAAACAGATGCTATTAGCTATAGAATAAAATTATCGGGACAGTATCATATAAACTACTGTCCCGATAAATATTAAAGAGATTTTATTTTTTCATACGAATGATGAAATTGAAGATTGCCGGGAATGATTTTCCTTGGACTATGCCACTGGACAAAGCCAAACGGAAGTTGAATAGTGCTACCTCCGTTGCGAGTACCATACGCAGCCGTAGGAGGAATATTTGATTTGAAATCTTCAAGATATAGCATTGTATCGAATTGATTTTCACCAACCATATTTTTATACCATACTATTTGCGCCCAATCTTCTGAATTTGATGCTAAACCTTTTGCGAAACAGAAATCAAATAATTCTGAGATGTTTTCATTAAACCAATTTAACAGCAAATGGTAAAGATTTCCGTCATACGCTTTCAATGTATCAGCTACAACCCTATGTTTTCTGATTTCCAATTGTTTGTTTGTACTGCCAAAATCATTTATAACTTCAAGTGTGTCAACGGCAGAACAAAAATACAATGAGATGGCTCTTTTGACCGAATCCGGTATGTTTTTGTGATACTGGAGTTCAAATCCATTTATAAATCTCTCTATTCCGATAAGAAACACCTGTCCACCTTCGTCTTTTTTTATTGAAACATTCAGTCTTTTTCCATTCGACAGAAAAAGCCACATATCAGTTTTTGATTTGGTTTTTCCACCTAAAACGCAGTCAACGTCGGTTTCGCATAATCCCCCAAATTCAACTCTGTCAACTGTCACATCAGTTATATGCGCACATTGAAGTAATCGATTCTGTATATTTATATCGTTTTCAGTCAATTCGGCAACTAACCGTTCATTTTCGTGACCTGATCGTTTTGCGTGTTTCCATCCCTGGGCTCTATTTCTATGTTCCATATTTACTCCTCCAAAAATAATTTATATGTTTCTATTCCAAGTGCATCGGCGATACGCTGTATGTTTTCTAACGAAATGCTACGACGATAACACTCGATTGCACTTATATAGGTACGGTGCATACCGCACTTTTCAGCGAATGCTTCTTGAGATATTCCCATAGCTGTACGATATTTTTTTAGGTTATCACCAAATACTTTTATAATATCCATAGTTGCAATCCTCCATATTTTATAGTATAATAAAATTGAATACAAAAAGTCTACATACAATAAGTTTCTACACATAATCACAAAGTGAAAGGATGGTGATAAAATGGGAAGAAACAAAGCCCCATCGGATAATACAGTTAGAATTTTATGCGGAAAAGCAGCGGGTATGTGTGAGTTTGAAGGCTGCAATAAGCGCCTCTTTTATGATGGCGTGACATTGTCAAATTTTAACAACGCATATGTAGCACACATTGTTGCTTCAAGCGCAAATGGGCCTCGTGGAGATAAAATTTTGTCTCCGCAGTTGTCTGACAAACTTGAAAATCTTATGCTAATGTGTGCTGATCATCACAAACTAATTGACACTAATGTTGATGAATATCCCGTTGAGAGATTGAAGGCAATGAAAGTAGCACACGAAGAAAAATTGGACAGAATTTGTTCTTTATTTACTGTTCCAAAAACTGAAATTGTAAGATTTGTTTCACCAATAAAAGGAACTCAAACAGCTAATATCGATTATAACTTAGCGGCAAAAGCAGTTTTGCCGAACAAACATCCTGCATCTCCGTATGGAATTCAAATGCCCATAAAATCTTCTTATAAATATAAATCAAAAGAGTACTGGGATGACTGTATCAATCAGCTCGAATATCAATTTCAAAACGCATTATATAACCCTTATATTCAATTACATAGGTCAAATTTCTCAATATTCCCAATTGCTCCAATACCGTTAATTATTAAACTCGGAGAATTAATTGGCGATAAATTGCCTTGTGATATTTATCAAAAAACACGAGTTCCAGACACTTGGGAGTGGCAGTCTGTTGAATTAACAAATACATTTACAATAGAAAGTAAAGAATATAATCAGGAAAATGAAAGCGTTGCCCTTGTTATATCTCTTACTAATGAGATTTCAGATGATAGAATTCCTCAAATAGATAAATATAGATCAATATATAAAATAACGGCATCAAAATTAGAAGTTGACTGTATCAAAAGCATTTCTGATTTAAGCGCTTTTTGGCATACATATCAGAGTGTTTTTGAAGAGATTTTAAATCTTTACGGAAGAAATGTTGGAGTGCACCTATTTCCTGCGGTACCCGTATCAGCCGCTTTTGAAATTGGGCGAAGATATATGGCTAATACTTATCCGAAAATAAACATTTACGATGAATGTGACGGTTTTTTTGAAACACTTATTTTAGGAGGTTAAATTATGACTGAAAAAGAAAAAATGTTGAATAATTATCTATTACGAATTGCTTCGAATCTAGATATATCTGAAACAATGAGAGAAAAAGCAGAAACAAGCTATCGTGCAGTAGGCCGATGGTTAGGCGATTGCGATGATGATTCTGAAGTTAAAATTATGCCTCAGGGTTCGTTTTACTTGGGTACAGTTATTCGTCCAGTATCTGATGCTGATGAATATGATATAGATTTAGTTTGCCTTTTAAAAAATGCAAAATATAAATCAGAAGCTGAAATAAAGAATATTGTTGGTAATCGCTTAAAAGAGCACAAAACTTATGATAAGATGCTTCAAAAGGAAGGAAAGCGTTGTTGGACATTATGTTATGATGAATTCCATATGGACATATTGCCCTGTGTTCCTAATGATAGCTTTTATAGCGAGCCATATTTTACAGAAATCAAACTGACGCACAAACTTGACAATGGTTCTTATATTGCTAAATATAGCAATCCATATAAATATCACGAGTGGTTTGAAAAAAGGATGGAAGCTCAGACCATCGAAATACGAAAAGCGTTTGCAGCAAAAAACAATGTGGAAATTGATAAGGTTCCGTCGTATAAAATTAAAACACCTTTGCAGCAAGCTGTTCAATTGTTAAAAAGGCATAGGGATATTATGTATGATAAACTACCCGAAGCAAGAAAAAAGAATGCCCCTATATCAATAATAATTACAACGCTTGCAGCACTTGCATATAATAATGAATCAAATCTTTATGATGCATTAAACAGCATAGTTTCAAAAATGGAAAATTATATTGAAAAAGACGGTGATACATATAAAATCTTAAATCCTGTAATGCAGGAAGAAAATTTTGCGGATAAATGGAATATGGAACCTGCTAAAGCTAATGAGTTTTTCTGTTGGTTGCAATGTGTTAAGAATGAAATAATTACAGAACCACTCAATGCACAAGGGGTGCACATTCTAACAGGAAATCTTGAAACTTGTTTTGGTAAAAATATAGTTCAGCGTTCAATAAAAGATGAAGGTGAAGCAATAAAAACTGCCAGAGAAAATAAATCATTATATGTATCAGGATTAAAAGGCGGATTACAAACCTCGTCTACAAACACAGCGAAAAAAGTAGGGGGACACACATTCTTTGGCAAATAAATATTTTAAAAAGTCTCCTTTTTCTTTATTACAGCAAAAAGTTGCCTTGTGCTCAGTATATAAAGATGCAAAATGCTATATAGATAAAAAGAAAAAACAACTTTTTTGGTCTGGACAAATAAAACCAACTGCATTTTCCAAAGAATACAACATATTAATGCTGTATAAGTTATGGGAGAGTCCTAAGGTTTGGGTGTACGGAGACGAATTGGAAAAATTAGACGCTGAAGATTTTCCTCATAAATTTGATATTAATGTTGATGCTAAAATGGTTCGTATCTGCTTGTATAGATATTCTGAATTTAATGTATATAAATTACTTGCTGATACAATTATACCGTGGACAGTTGAATGGTTGTATTTTTATGAGCTGTGGCTTGCAACAGGAGAATGGCTTGGCGGCGGAGAACACCCTGATTTTGGTAAAGAAAAAACAGATGACAAATGCAATACAAATTAATATATTTATATGTGCAAGTGTGATTTGTTAAATAAAACTGATAATTATGGTGCATTTGATTTAAATTAATACAAAAATGATAGCATTCAAGTGATAGCTAATTTGATAGCAAAAGCAGAAATACCTCATAGAATTGAGATAATCTGTACCAAATTAAAGCATATCAAGTCAAAATTCCTAAGCAAAAACAGTTAAAGTCTGTTTTGTACTTAGGAGTGGGAATAACGGATTAAAATGCCGAAAGCCTGTATTTATGCGGGTTTCCGGCATTTGTTTTATCGAATGGCTCTAGTTTGGCTCTATTTGTGTACAGAGTAATAAAAAATGTGTGTAGGGATTTAGAATAGAAAGGAAATAAAAATGTTTAAGGTTGCATTATTGCAAAAACGTCCTATTAATGAACAAATAGATAAGAATATTGAAACTATCATTATGGCAATGAAAGAGGTTTCGGAAAACCATGCGGATATTCTTTTATTGCCGGAATGCTTTATTACAGGATATGATTTGCCTATGTCGTATGAAAAAAGTATTTCCGATGATGATATAAGAATTGCAAAAATATGTAAGTATGCAAAAGAATATAAAATTGGGGTAGTACTAACTTCATTTACAAAAGGTGATAAGCAACCGCAGAACTCAGCATTTGTTATCAATAAATCGGGTGATATTTTGATGAAATATTCTAAGGTGCATACATGTGATTTTGCAGATGAAAGAAATGTTGAATCGGGGAAAGAGTTTAAGGTATGTGACTTTGAAGGAATAAAATTAGGCATTATGATTTGTTATGACAGAGAGTATCCGGAAAGTGCAAGAATACTGATGTTAAAAGGAGCTGAAATTATTCTGGTACCAAATGATTGTGGTTCCATGCAACCAAGAATCAGAGCACTTTCCACAAGGGCATATGAAAATATGGTTGCAGTCGCTATGGCAAATCCGAATGGAGATAATGCTGGATGTTCCTGCGCATATAGCCCAATTTGCTGGGATAGAAATGGAAAATGTGTTGATAACACAGTTTTGCTGGCTGATGATAAAACTGAGGGGATTTTTTATGCGGAGTTTGATATGGAAGCTATTAGAGAATACAGGAATCGGGAAATGTTAGGAAATACATTTCGTAAGGTAGAATCATATAGTCAGTTGTTAAGTAAAGAAATCAAGGAACCATTTATAAGGGATGGGCAGAATAAATAAGCCAAGGGGAGAGTGCTTTATGTCAGTAGAGTTAAAAAGAGGAAGTGTGTGTGTTGACAAGAATGTAACAGAGATGGTTGACGAATCATTGGGTGGTTGCACATATGATTATATAGAAAGATTTGAATATAAGAAAGCAACAATGAAAGATGTTGATGAATTAGTAAGAACGAGAATAATTGTCCTGCGTGCAGCTAATAAATTGTCGGATGATGTGGATATGTCTCTGGTAGAGAAGGAATAATATCAAGTGTTATTGTGCAACACCCATTATCCTGTAATGTGTAAATTTTAATATCCTTGAGCGACCTTGAAGAGCAATCTTTTAGGTCGTTTTTTCTATTGCCAAAAGCCCGATAAGCACTGGACTTTTGGCAATAAAATTACAGTTTTATTCGGAGTTTAAAAATACAGATAGAGGATAACAAAAATTACCCCAAAGAGAGTAGAAGGACTTGTACAATGACAGACTTTGTTATTGTGCAACACCCATTATCCTATAATGTGTAAAATTCAAGCAGTTGCAGGAGGCTTTGCTGTACAAATATTTATATTTTGATACCTAAACCGTAGGTGACTTAAAAAACGCCGCTAATTTCTGCGCCGTTTTTATCATATAATGAACCTCCAATATGTACAGCGTCTTTTGCAAGACCTGCATATCCACGCATAATGACATATACGCTGTTAAAGGAAAAATCTGTGAATAAATTTTGTCTGTTAATGCTGACAGATTTATGATACAATAGTGCTGTTAGTTTGAATTGAAAAGTGGGTAGAAGTATAAAAAATGAGGAAACTGAATTTTACAAAAGCACTTAAAAACGCATTACCGTATGTATTAACGCTTATACTTGTCGGTATAATGACTTTTGTTGCTGAAATATTGGGTGAGGGGGAGATAATCTTTCCTGAAATAACGGCACTTGCAATTGGTTATATGGTTACACAAAAGCAAGGTTGGAAAGTCAATGACAGCCGAATGATTGCGTTAATTGCGATTTGCGCTGTTGCGGGTGTGCTGACAGTCCGATACATAAAAGTCGGACTTTATCTTGAAATATTGATTGCATTTGTATTTTCACAAATTCTCTTTATGCTTTCGGGAACAACATTTGCACCGATGATTTCGGCAATTGTGTTGCCCGTTATGATGCAGACCGAGAGCTTTATATACCCGATTGCCGCATTTTTGCTGACAATTGCGGTTGTATTATTCCGTAGATTTCTTTTGAAAGTTAAAATAAGAGATAAAGAGGATTTTCAGTTGGTAAACCTGCATACAAAGAGCGATGTGATTGACACAGCCGTAAGAACAATCTGCGTTGCCGTTGTGGGATTTTTCGCAATTTGGTTGGGCTTTAAATTTACAATTGCACCGCCGTTGCTTGTGGCGTTTATGGAATTTTCCCGTCCGAAAAATAAGGCTCGCAACAAGCCGGTAAAGACGGTTTTGCTGATAACAGTTTGTGCATTTGTCGGAGCGGTTTCAAGATATGTGCTGAATATGACTCTCGGATTGCCGTTGACAGTTGCCGCATTGACACCCACGGCGATAATGCTTGTAATTGTTTACTGCACAAAAATGTATATTCCGCCTGCCGGAGCATTGACAATTTTGGGTATGATTATTCCGAGTGAAAGCGTACTTTTGTACCCGTTGCAGATACTTGTCGGAACTGCAGTAATAATGCTGATTTCACGGCTTTTGTTTATGAAACGGCAAAATTAAAATAATCTTAATTTAGTTATATTATTCTATGAAGGAAATTAAATGGATATATTTATTACAATTTTAGTTACATTTTTTGCAGGAATGGGCGCAGGTCTCGGAACAGGTTTTGCAGGAATGAGTGCGGCGGCTGTAATAAGTCCGATGCTCATAACTTTTCTTAATATGAATCCGTATATGGCAGTCGGAATCGCACTTTCGTCCGATGTTTTGGCGAGTGCAGTTTCGGCTTATACATACCATAAAAATAAAAATCTCGATATCAGAAACGGTTTGATTATGATGGCGAGTGTGCTTGCATTTACGATTGTCGGCAGTTATGTTGCAAGCATTGTTCCATCAGCTACAATGGGCGGATTTTCCGTGTTTATGACATTTTTGCTCGGCATAAAATTTATCATCCGTCCCGTTATGACAACTAAAGAAGCTATGCTCGGTGTATCGGCAAAAAAGAGGGCAATCCAGTCTGTAATCTCCGGAATGTTAATCGGCTTTATCTGCGGATTTATAGGTGCGGGCGGAGGAATGATGATGCTTTTGATTTTGACGACCGTGTTGAATTATGAATTGAAAACCGCTGTCGGCACAAGCGTATTCATTATGACATTCACCGCCCTGACAGGCGCAGCTTCGCACTTTATGATTGGTGGCACACCCGATTGGTTTGTGTTCATTCTCTGCATAGCGTTCACCCTTATATGGGCGAGAATTGCCGCCGTCTTTGCAAACAAAGCTAAGCCCAAAACCCTGAACCGTGCAACAGGCATTGTCCTTGTGGTGTTAGGTGTTGTTATTATGGGATTTAAGCTTTTAGCAAAATAAAAATTGACAGTTTAAAATTTAAAATTCAGGTCGGACAATAGATTTGTAAAATGCAAAATTTCTGTTGTCCGATTTTTCAACGGTTATGTTGGGGCTAATAGAGTAGGGCGAAACAAATGCTCGCTTTGAACAATATTCGGGGGAAGTATGCTTTTTTAACAATTGTATTATTATTTCACAAAAAACAAAGGAGCTGCGAAGAACGAAGTCTTAAACTTCATTTCTTCACAGCTCCTTAAATTTTCGTGTCAGATGTGCTGTACTCAGCTTATTCCCATAAGCTCCAAATCCATCACGCAGGTTGCGTAACTCAGTTAGTGGGCAGACTACTTTTAAAACTATAGCTTTTGAGTAGGGGTGCAAAATGAATCTTTAGTTATTCTAATTCATTAACGGAATTATAATCTTCCGACTTAATCTATCATTTGTGGAGTTGTAATTATAATTTATCATAGCATACAATCGCTTGATGACGATAATAATTATAAACTTTTAGGTTTTGCACATGAGTTGCGAACTTTTATTGGACACGGCAGATAGACACGCATAGGAGAAAAATAATCGGTGCTTTTAGATTTCATCATATTCAAAATAAATCTAATGCCGTAAATGCCCATTGCATATACAGGTGCGTTTACCGTAGTGAGCGGAGGGTTTGTATATCCCGAAAGCTCCGTGTTATCAAATCCCATAACAGAAATATCCTCAGGAATTTTGTAACCGTTTTCTTGCAGAGCTCTCATTGCACCGATTGCAATATGATCACTTGCCGCAAAAATAGCTGTGGGGAGATTCCCTTTGCTGATCATTTCTGACATCATTTTATAACCGGATGATGTTGCAAATTTGTCCTGCATAATAAACCCATCATATTTAATGTTTAGTTCATCGCAAATGTCTGTGAAAGTGTTGAGTCGTTTATCAGGAAATATCGTTCCGTCCTCAAGCTGTTCAATGCCTCCGATAAAGCCAACTGTTCTATGCCCTAAATCATACAGATATTTAACAGCATCTGTTACTGCCTGACGAAAATCAAGTGATATTGATGTAATTTCAATATCATCGACAGTCATGTCAAGAAAGACGATTTTATTATTGAGAGAATGCAGTAATTTTATTTCTTGTTTACTAAACTTTCCGAGGCAGATTATGCCATCAACATCAGAAAGTACATTCTGATAGTCATTGTCTGTTTTAAATGTTCGTACAATACTTATATTATTTTTTGAACAGTAGTCCTCGATACCCTGTCTCATCAAAAAGTAATAATTATCTTCAATTTCCTGTTTGGAAGAGAACCATTGCAGAATACCTATTCGGCATTTTGGCGTTGAAACTACTCTTTTTTTCTTAACATAATTCAGTTCTTTAGCTGCTGCAAATATTTTTTGCTTCGTTTCAAGCGAGGTGCTGAGGGTAGTGTCATTATTAAGCACTCTTGAAACAGTAGCTACTGATACATTTGCCTTTTTGGCAACATCTCTGATTGTAGCCAATTGAATCACCTCACTACCATTATAGTGAAATATTACTAAAAAATCAAGTCGTGTTTAGTGAAAAACAGAGAAAGCAAAAATGTTTACCAAAAACTATTGACAGTTTACGAAACAAAACATATAATTTAGTTAACATAAAAACAAAAGAAACATTATTATTAAATAATGACGAAATCTTTTGTGCAGGTTGTCACGGCGTTTCATTTAAAATTAAAAGGAGGAAAAATTATGAAACAGACATCATCACAACCAAGACTTGATGGCAAAATCCCGGGTAGAATCAAATACACCTTTGCTTTAGGTGCCCTCGGCAAAGATATGATTTATGGTATGATTGCCACATTTTCAATGATTTATTTCACAGACATCATCAAGGTTAACCCGGTATTTATCGGCGTAATGTTCTTTGTTGCAAAGTTATGGGATGCCTTTAATGATTTGTTTATGGGTATGATTGTTGACAACACACGCAGCAGATGGGGTAAATTTATTCCATGGCTTGTAATAGGTACGCTGGTTAATTCAATTGTATTTGTTGTTTTATTCACAGACTTCCACCTCGATGGAGTTGGACTTTGCGTATTTGCAACAGCAGCTTACATACTTTGGGGTATGACTTACACAATTATGGATATTCCTTATTGGTCAATCATTCCTAACCTCACTTCAAATCCTGAGGAGAGAGAAAAAGTTTCGGTACTTCCGAGAATCTTTGCAAGTATCGGACAGTCACTTGTTATTGCAGGCTTTGGTGTTCAGATTATCGAGGCTCTCAGCGGCGGTACAACAAATCAGGCAGGTTATCACAGATTTGCAATCATAATTGCAATTGTATTTATTCTTACAATCGGTATTACAGTAATCAATCTTCCTAAAAAGAGAGATGATTCAGTACCGGAAAAGAAAGTTAAGTTCAAAGATATTTTCTCAATCATCGGCAAAAATGATCAGCTCCGTTGGGCTGTAACCCTCATCTTCCTTTACAATATCGGTATCCAGTGCATTATGGGTGTTGCAACATATTATTTCAAATATGTTTGCGGTGATGCCGGAATGATGTCATCATTTATGATCAGTGCATCAATCGCAGAGGTTGTAGGTCTTATCGTATTCCCTAAGGTTGCAAAATTTCTCTCAAGAAAAACTTCGTTCCTTCTTGCATGTCTTTTACCGGCATTTGGTCTTGTAATGCTTTTGCTCGTAGGTATTTTCGCTCCGCACAATGTAGTGCTAACTTCAATTTCAGGTGTTATTGTAAAACTTGGTACAGGTCTTGAACTTGGTTGTGCAACAGTATTCCTTGCAGATGTTGTTGATTATGGTGAATTTAAGCTTGGAACAAGAAATGAAGGCGTTGTATTCTCACTCCAGACGCTTATCGTAAAATTCACAGCGGCTCTTACAGCACTCGGTATTGGTGCGGCACTTGGAAGCACACAGTATATTCCGGGTCAGGAACAGTCATTTGCAACAGTAGCATCAATCAGTACACTTATGTGTATTGTTCCTGCGGTTTGTATGCTTATTGCTTATGTTGTTTACAGAAAGAAATATAAACTCAATGACGGTATGATGAAGAAGGTTATCAACACAATCAGTGCAAGAAGAGAAGGCAAGATTGATATGACACAACAGCTTGATGAAAGCGGCAATACAGAGCCTTCTGTATTCCTTCCTACAGTTACGGAAAAGGCAGGTAAATAAAATGATTGATACTAAAACAGCAATTGAAAAAATTACAAACGGCGAATTTGATAATCTTTTCACTGATATATATATAGATTCATCTATGATTGATTATCAGAAAAAAAGATATGTTCATGCAGTTGAACAGTATGAAACAATTTTTTGCCCTGATAAAGTAGTAATATTCAGTGCGCCCGGCAGAAGTGAGGTTTGCGGTAATCATACAGATCACCAGCACGGAATGGTGCTTGCAACATCAATTAATCTTGATACTATTGCTGTGTCAGCCAAGAATAACAATGATGTTGTAAGATTTGTTTCTGACGGTTATGATATGATTACGCTCAATATAAATGACCTTGAAGTAAATAATGATGAGGCAGGCACAACAGTCAGCCTCATCAGAGGTGTTCTTCGCGGACTTAAGGATCATGGATACAAAATTGGTGGATTCAATGCTTATGCAACAAGTGATGTACTTGTCGGTGCAGGACTTTCATCGTCAGCAGCTTTTGAGGTAGTTGTCGGAACTATTATTTCCGGTTTATATAATGATATGAAAATAAATTCAGTCGAGATTGCTCAGATTTCTCAGTATGCTGAAAATGTATTTTTCAAAAAGCCGTGCGGACTTATGGATCAAATGGCTTGTTCAGTCGGAGGAATGGTTAACATTGACTTTAAAGATCCGACAAAGCCAATTGTTAAGAAAGTACCTACCGAATTTGAAAAATATGATTACAGTCTTTGTATTGTTGACACAAAGGGCGATCATGTTGATCTTACAGATGATTATGCTATGATTCCCTCGGAAATGAAAAAGGTCGCAAATTTTCTCGGAGAAGATTATCTGAGAGATTGTGATTCAAACGAATTTTATATTCGCCTTGACGAAATTCGTGAGGCTGTTGGCGACAGACCGGTACTTCGTGCAATTCATTTCTTTAATGAGGAGCATAACGTTAAAAATGCCGTTTCGTCACTTGAAAACGGTAAGTTCGTTGAATTCCTTGACGCAATCAGAAAATCAGGAAATTCATCATTCAAGTATCTTCAGAATGTATATACAACAAGAGATATTCAACATCAGAATATCTCGGTAGCCCTTGCACTCAGCGAAAGCCTTCTTCGCAATTACGGCGTGTGCCGTGTTCACGGCGGTGGATTTGCAGGTACAATTCAGGCGTTTGTCAAAAATGATTTTGTAAGTAATTACAAAGAATTTATAAATAAAATTTTCGGAGAAAACTCCTGCCATGTTCTCAAAGTGAGAAAATACGGCGGAATAAAAGTAATGTGATTATGTAGGTTTTGTTTTTATTAAGGAGGACAAAATGAAAATTCTTGTTTTAGGCGGTGCCGGATATATCGGTTCGCATACAGTTTACAGACTTATTGAAAGCGGTAATGAGGTTGTTGTATTCGATAACCTTGAAACAGGTCATATCGAGGCGGTTCATCCCAAAGCAAAATTTTATAAAGGTGATCTCAGAAACAGAAGTGAAATTGACAGCGTTTTTGATAAAGAAAAAGGTATTGACGCTGTAATTCATTTTGCAGCCAATTCACTTGTCGGTGAAAGTATGACTAACCCTCTCAAATATTATGATAATAACCTCAACGGCACAAAGGTTTTGCTTCAGTCAATGGTTGCTCACGGAATTGATAAGATTGTATTTTCATCAACAGCGGCAACATACGGTGAGCCTGAGAGAACTCCTATTCTTGAAACCGATCCGACAAATCCGACAAACTGCTACGGAGAAACAAAAAAATCCATGGAGAGAATGTTCTATTGGGTTGAAAAAGCACATGGTTTAAGATATGTTTCTCTCAGATATTTCAATGCATGCGGAGCACATATCAGCGGAAAAATCGGTGAGGCGCATAATCCTGAAACCCACCTTATTCCGATTATTCTTCAGGCGGCACAGGGTACCCGTGACCACATAAGTATTTTTGGTACTGATTATCCCACATCTGACGGAACTTGTATTCGTGATTATATCCATGTCACTGACCTTGCACAGGCTCATATTCTTGCAGTTGAATATCTTATGAACGGCGGTAAAAGCGATATATTCAATCTTGGCAACGGTGTAGGCTTTTCTGTTCGTGAGGTCATTGAAAAAGCAAAAGAGGTTACACAGAAAGACATTAAGGTTGTTGAAGAAAGCAGACGAAACGGCGATCCTGCTGTATTGATTGCGTCAAGCGATAAGGCGAAAACTGTACTTGGCTGGAAACCTGAGTATGATGATCTGGGAACAATTATTAAAACAGCATGGAAATGGCATTCAACACATCCAAACGGCTATAGTAAGTGAGGCGGTATTTATGAAGAACAGCGTTTACGGCTTAATATTAAGACTTGTTTCATACGGAATCAATACAGGGCTTATTGAAAAAGAGGATATAATCTACACGCAAAATAGGCTTTTGTCGTTGTTCCATATGGATGAACCCGATGACAGTTGTACTTGCCTTACAGCAGATAACGAGGATACTCTTGAAGAAATTTTGTCGGGGCTTCTTGATTATGCATACGAAAAAGGAATCATTCCCGAAAATACAGTAACATATCGCGACTTATTTGATGTGAAACTTATGGCTTCACTTGTTAAGCGACCGTCAGAAGTAATAAGAGAATTTTGGCAGAATTATAGCTGTTCTCCTAAACTTGCAACCGATAGCTACTATAAATTCAGCTGCGATACCGATTATATAAGAAGATATCGTATTAAGAAAGACTTAAAGTGGAAAACATCAACCGAATACGGTGATATTGATATCACTGTAAATCTTTCAAAGCCTGAAAAAGATCCGAAAGCTATTGCAGCGGCAAAACTTCAAAAACAGTCGGGCTATCCGAAATGTTTGCTTTGTAAGGAAAATGAAGGATATGCCGGAAGAGTAAATCATCCTGCAAGAGATAATCACAGAATTATTCCGCTCACCATTGACGGAGATAACTGGTTTATGCAATATTCTCCGTATGTTTATTACAATGAACATTGTATTGTATTTAACGGTGAGCATACCCCAATGGTAATCAATGATTCCACATTTAGAAAACTGTTTGATTTTATTTCACAGTTTCCGCATTATATAATAGGTTCAAATGCTGATTTACCGATTGTAGGCGGTTCAATACTTACACATGAACATTTTCAGGGTGGCAGATACAGCTTTGCACTTAATAGGGCAGAGGTTGAAAGAAAGTTTACTGTTAACGGCTTTAATGATGTGGAGTGCGGAATTGTAAAGTGGCCTATGTCAGTTGTAAGATTGACAGGTAAAAACAAGGACAGCATTATTTCATTGTCTTCTTATATTCTAAAGAGTTGGAGAGCGTACACGGACGCAGATGTTGGCATTTTTGCCGAAACAGACGGTGAAATTCACAACACTATTACTCCGATTGCTTTTACAAAGGATGGAAAATTTGTTATTGACCTTGTTCTCAGAAATAATATTACAAGTGAAGAGCATCCTCTGGGAGTATTTCATCCTCATGCGAATTTGCATCATATAAAAAAAGAAAATATCGGTCTTATAGAAGTTATGGGACTTGCAGTATTGCCCTCAAGGCTTAAAGATGAAATGGCTGTTTTAAAGGATGCTATACTTAATCACAGGGATATAAGTGCAATTCCGGAAATCAGCAAACATTCCGAGTGGGTAAATGAATTTGTTTCGCAGTATGATGAAATCAATGAAAATAATATTGATTCAATAATTCAAAATGAGATAGGAAAGGTGTTTCTTAATGTTCTTTTGGATGCAGGTGTATTCAAAAGAACTTCTGAAGGACAAAAGGCTTTTGATAAATTTATAAAGACGCTGTAGTAAAGGAAGTGCTAAAATGTCAAAGGTAAGGGTAGTGAATTTTGAACCTACATCCAAAGGTGAAAACACTCATCTTTATATAATAGAAAATAACAGCGGAGCAAGCGTGACATTATGTGATTTAGGCGCAAGTGTCGTTTCGATAAAAGTTCCCGACAAAAACGGTAGTATTAGAGATGTAGTTCTCGGCTATGAGCACATTGACGGTTATGAATTTGACGGAACATACTTCGGTGCTACTGTCGGAAGATGTTGCGGAAGAATTGCATACGGCAAGTTTACTCTTAACGGAGAAGATTATCAGCTCCCTGTAAACAATGGGAGTAACCATCTACACGGCGGATTTAACAGCTTTAGTCGCAAAGTGTGGCTTGCGGTAGTTGATGATAAAGTTCCAAATACAGTTCTATTTATGCTTGATAGTCCCGACGGTGATGAAGGCTATCCCGGAAATATGAAGGTCTTTGTACGCTACACCTTTGATGATGAAAATGTACTTACGATAAAATGGTCGGCAGTTTCCGACAAAGACACAATATGTAATCTGACCAATCATTCATATTTCAATCTTAACGGACATAAAAGCGGTAAAGTTACAGAAAATCACAAGCTAAAAATAAATGCAAATTTCTTCATACCGATAAATTCAAACCTCAATCCCACAGGAGAGATAACTCCCGTTAAGAATACACCGTTTGATTTTACCGAACCCAAGTTAATTGAAAATGGTATTGACAGAAAAAACGAGCAGATTGGTTTTGCAAACGGTATTGATCATATGTTTGTGCTGAATCATTCTGATGAAGAATTTGTGCTTGCGGCCGAAGCTGAGGGTATTGACAGCGGAATTACATTAAAATGCTATACTTCACAAAAAGGTGTTCATGTATATACAGCAAATTATGTCGATGTTTTGTCCAATATGGGAAAGGATTCAGCAACATACGGAGAAAATTCAGCATTTTGTCTTGAAACTCAAGGCTTCCCTGATGCTGTAAATCACAAGAGTTTTCCTACGACAATATTAAAAGCAAACGAAAACTATACACAAACTACAAAATATTCATTTGGTATAAACAAATAAAATAAGCTAATTTCTAACTCCTTTTAAAAATAAAATCTCTCTAAAATCAAGGACCGCCTATTTTCTTGGGTGGTCCTTGATTTTTAATCTATGAGGATGTTTCATATTTTACAGTATTACACCGTCTTAAAAATATTCTGTTTTAGAGGTTATGTACAATTCTGCCTGGAAATCACCCTGTTCTGTTTGCACCGAAAAACCGGAACATTCCTCTTGCACGGCTGTTTTTATAAACTACATTTTTCAAATGCAAAAATTAAATTATTGATTCCGTATTGTCTAAAAATCCTTTGTTGCATATTGATAAGGCAGATAAGAAAAATCACGGCAAGGGAGTTTCAATAGTAAAAAGTATTGCCAAAAAGTATGGGGGAGATGTAGTTATTTCGGAGAAGAATAATGAATTTATAGTTTCGGTAATTTTAGATAACCGAATTTTTACCAAAAACCCACTATTTTTACCTGATTAAAATCAAATATTCTAAAAAATGCTATCCTTTCTTTAAGGCGTTATGCCAAGAAAGCGGAATGCAGATACAAAATAATCAGTTAACGCATAAAATAGCAATAAAATAGTTTGACTAATATACAATATTGTGTTAAAATTATACGAAAAAGGATAGCATTTTTGTTTTGTATTGAATTTTATGTTTTAGCCGTATTTGCGTTAATTCCGTTATTATACTTTGGCCTTGTGTTGCAGGAATTTGAAACTTTTATTATCAAAAAATTTAAATAAGGTTTAAAGCTAATAAGGTTTGAAGCTGCTTTCGTAAATAAGAATTATATAGTACAATTTTTGTCGATTTTTTTACAGTTTTTGCACAATTGAAGTTTACAGTGCTGTTTTGAGATATGATTTAACAAAGTAAAAGGGAAAAGCAAGCCGTAATATTTAATATAAATCAAAAATTAAGGAGAGTTGAATTTTGAAAAAGGGTAGAAATTTGCGTAGCGTTAATACTGACGGAGGGGTGAATTTGCAATTCAAACTTTTGTCGGCAATCGGAATTATCATTATAGTTTCCGGACATTGTTATCATGGAGGAATGGAACTTGCTTATAACTGGTTTCCGCCGTATTCGTATAATTTGGCACTGTTTGTATTTATATCGGGATATTTTTACAAAACCGATTATGAAGCAAATGTCGGAAAATACATATGGAAACGAACAAAGCGGCTTCTTATTCCTGCGTATCTGTGGAATATATTTTACGGTGGTGTGGTTGCATTTCTCGGTTTGTTTGGATTTACTATAGGTGCAAAGCCTGATTTATACAATCTTTTTGTTATGCCGTTTGTTGACGGTGAGGCTTTTCAATATAACCTCGGTTCATGGTTTGTGTACCCGCTGTTTTTGGTTTGCATAATAAATGTGCTGTTCAGAAAATTTTTGAAACTGATTCATCTTGACAATGAATTTATAGTTTTGACAGTGTATCTTGCAATCGGAATGATTGGAATTAACACTGCACTAGAAAATCCGACTGCAATTAACGGTATAGTGAAACTTCTCCTCAGAACAATGTTTTTTCTGCCCTGTTATGAATTCGGTCGCTTTTATAAAGCCGTGCTTGAAAAGAAAGATACTCTCAATAATGTTGCATACTTTGCAATTATATTTGCTGTACAGCTGATACTTTTAACTTTTTGCAAAGATTTGGAGTACACTCCGTCGTCATTTACTAAATTCAACAACGGTTTTATAATTCCGTATATCTCGTCAATCACAGCAATTGCATTTTGGCTGAGAGTTTCAAGATTACTTGTACCTGCCATAGGAAACAGCAAACTTGTAAGGCTTATAGCTGACAACACATACGGAATTATGGTAAATCAGCTTGTAGGTTTTATGTGCCTAAAATTTGTATTCTATGGATTAAGCTGCATTACTTCAGGCGCATTGTTTGGTGACTTTAATGTTGCATCATTTAAATCAAGTATATGGTACTACTATCTCCCAAACGGTTTGCAACAGTGGGCTTTTGTATATCTTATATTTGGTCTGTTTGTACCGATATTAATTAGCATTATTTTAAATAAAATCTGTCATATTGCACACAGTTCTATTTTAAAAAAAGTATAGTTATTTTGAGAATAACGGGGATGCAGATTAATGAGAAAATAATTTCAATATTTTTATTAAATTGTAAATTCATAATGAAATACAGATACAAAAATCTTCATAGGTAAGCCCACCCATAAGTCACTGAAATTGTACCAAAACAATAGATATTATGTTGTATTTGCTTTTTGTGTGTGATACAATTTAAAGCGAAAATAGCAACAGCCTTAATGATGTAGCAAGAATGATCGACCTTTCGGGTACAGAAGTTGCAAGCTATGTCTATGACGCTTGGGGTAACATAAAAGACACCAAAGGCGAGCCGACAATTCGTGAATTAAATCCGATTCGCTACCGTGGCTATGTTTACGACACCGAAACTTCACTCTATTATCTCCAAAGTCGCTACTACGACCCATTCGCAGGCAGATTTTTGAATGCGGATATATATTGCGATACGAACACAGGCACTCCATTAAGCACTAATATGTTCTCTTACTGTGAGAATAATGTGGTAATGAATATGGACAATAAAGGCTATAGCATAGGTATATCTAGTGGTTGGGTATCATTTGGTATTGATTTGATTATCGATGTGTTTGCAGCACCTGTTGCCTTAGCATACCATGCAATAAAAATTCCAGTAAAAACGTACCTCAAAAAATATGGAGTAAAAAAAGTTGCAAAGTATATAATAAAGAAAATAATATCAAAATGCAAAAAAATTCTTATTAAATTTACTAGATTACTTAATAAGTTATTAATGAAAGTTATAAGAACCTCTACAAAATTAATTCGAGATGACATTATCAATAAAGGAATAGGAAAGATTTTGGGTGTTCTTAACAGTAAAAGAGTAAGTCAATTATATGACGCGGTTTGTATGTTTCTATCTACCGGGGCATTTATTGCGGGAGTTCTTGATATTGTTACTGATAAACATTTTGATGGTGTTATACGCATTTAGTAAGTATAAAAGAGGTTTAAAATATGGCAAACTTAATAGTTAATCTTAACAATTACAATGATAGCAAATGTGAAATTATTGTAAATGGTATCGATATATTTAAAAATCAAAAGCGTATTCCTATTACCAAAAGTGGGACATATAAAATCAATATTATTATTTACAACACTATGAAAATAAAAAATAAATTTCATTTTAATTTAAAAAACTTGCTTCCATATTTTCCTTATTTTTATAGAAAGGAGGTTGAAAGCGGAGGCAAGATTAATAATTACAGAATTACTTCATGGGACAATTATATCGACTTTATATCCTTTGATTTTAATGCTACTTTTGATGAAAATTTGATTGAAAGAGAAAATATTTTCCTGAATGTGAATTTTGATTTTATGGGAAAACAAAATTATATTGGTGGAAATGATTTCTATAATTACCCACAGGTATTATCAAATGATGAAATAGAAATAACTGACATTGAGCTTAATGAGAAAAAAATATTGAATAAAAGTAATTATAAAAGAAATCAGTTTTTATTGTGCGTAACACAGAGTCTATTCTTATTGTTTGTGGGAATTTTATCGTTTGTATTCATAGCAGATTGTGGTAACAACTTGTTTTATAGCGTTATTTCAATATTAGTTATAATGCATTCTGTTTTTACATTCGTAAGAAATATAATCAAATTGTATAGATATATTTCTTAAAAGTTAATTTGTTTGCAAGAATAAAATATTTTAGTAAATCAATAAAATTAATCGAGTAGGAGGCTACCCATTAGTTGAGTAGCCGACCTCTCACACCAGCATGGAGTGAATAAAACAATACCTTCTTATAAATTATAAAAAGCAGATATAATGCCATATTATAAAACAATCAATAACGATTACTAATATGTATTTTCACCTTCTGAGCCGTTGGGCTCTTTTTTATGCCTAAAATTCCAGTGGATTTATTTTTTCGTGTTACAAGAATGGTTGATGAGGATAGCGGATATAATAAAAATTTAGGTGTAAATACACCTAAGCTTCAAGTAAGTGCTTGATATTTAGCCGAAACGGTGATACACAATATTTAAAAGTTGGGGTAAAACACCCGTAAGATTTAAGTGAACGAAGGATTACAATTGCAGAACATTATTAAGCATGACGAATATCTTAGCAGAATTATCGACAGAAAGGAAAACGGACTGATTAAGGTTATTCCCGGTATCAGAAGATGCGGTAAGAGTTTTCTGCTGTTCAATCTGTTTTACGATTATCTGATTGAAAGCGGTGTAAAAGAAGAACAGATCATTACGATTGCTTTGGATGATGATACCTTTGTAAAGTACCGTGATCCCGATGAACTGTCGAAATATATTCGTGGGAAAATCGTGAACTCAGATATGTACTATATTCTCATTGATGAGGTGCAGTACGCAATCACAAAGGATGAACTTAAAAACCCTGAGAACATTAAGCTTTACAATGTACTCAACGGTCTTATGCGGCTTCGCAATGTTGACATTTATGTAACAGGCAGTAATTCAAAAATGCTCACGAAAGATGTACTGACTGCCTTTCGTGGCAGAGGTGATGAGGTTAGAGTTTATCCTATCTCTTTCAAAGAGTATTATTCTTTTGTGGGCGGAGATAAATCCGACGCCTATGAGGAATACGCTTTATATGGCGGTATGCCGCTTGTTTTAACAAAAAAGAGCGATGCGGAGAAGATGAACTATTTGCACACTCTTTTTACCGAGGTTTATTTCAAAGACATTGTGGAGCGTTATGATATTGAGTTGCCTGATGTGCTCAGCGAATTAACGGATGACCTTTGTTCTTCTGTCGGTTCGCTTACCAATGCAAGCAAAATATCAAATACCTTGCAGACGGTGAAAAATATTAAGGTTTCAGGTACAACCGTTTCCAACTATCTGAATTATCTAATTGAATCGTTTCTGTTCAGCAATGCGAAACGATACGATGTAAAAGGCAAGAAGTATTTTGAATACCCATCAAAGTATTATTGCGCCGACATCGGACTTCGCAACGCAAGACTTAATTTCAGGCAGCAGGAAGAAACGCACATAATGGAGAATATTATATACAATGAACTTCTGTGTCGAGAGTATTCCGTTGATGTCGGTGTTGTAGAAATCGTGGAAACGAGTGTAGGAAAGAGGTCAAAAAAACAGTGCGAGATAGATTTTGTAGTAAACAAGGGTTCTAAAAAATACTATATTCAATCCGCACTAAATGTTTCGGACCCGTCAAAACTTGAAACCGAACTCAGACCTTTGAAGAATACAAAGGATTTCTTTAAAAAGATTATTATCAGCAAAACTTCAATGAAGTCTTGGACGGACGAGGACGGAATACTTCATCTCGGACTTTATGAGTTCTTGCTGAATGTAAATTCCCTCGAATTGTAAACTAAATAGGCTCAATGTCAATAGTTGCGGAAAGCCGAAAAATAAGAATGTATGAAATTTATAAGCAACAGAAATTGTAAAAGAGCAAGTGATACACAACTAAGAACAAGGCACAGCTTACGGAAAAATCCGTTCAGCTGTGCCTTTGATTGTGTTTGTGAAGTTGTAATGCTGTTTTTATTACGGCTTTGTCAAGAAAAGTGTGCAAGCTATTTTTTAACTTACACACTTTATTTTACAAGCTCACTGCAAAACTTTTATATTTGCAATTTCTTTCCGATTCTTAATTCCATCAATTAGATCTCATCTTCCTGATATCAGTATTATTAGGTATTGGAATTTCTCATTATATAATGCATTTCATTAGTCAAGGAATTATATGATTCGATTACTGCGTTATCTCCGAATTTCAAACACAATGTTTGAGGTGAAGGTCATATCATCCTCATTGAATTTCATATTTATTTCACCGTCATATTTTTTAACTACTCTTTTAATGCTTTTCAGTCCCGTTCCATGTATTGCGTCAGATTTTTTTGATGATGCTATGCGGTTGTTCTTGACGGCTACAATATTCTTGACCGAGTTTGTAAGCTGCATTGACAGATACTTATTTTTGCGGACGAAAGCCGAAAAATCTATAAATCCGTTTTTTGTATTTTGTGCCGCTTCAACTGCGTTTTCAAGCAGATTGTCAAGCAGAGCAGTTATGTCGGGTTCACTCATAAAGCCAAAATCAGCACTTCTGATGTCAATATTCATCTTCACTCCGAACTTGTCACAGAAGGATTTGTACCTGTTAACGATTGAATTGACCATAGGATTGTTGCAGTAATCAACAGATTTATTTATGCTGAAGTCTTCAATAAAATCGTCTATGTACTCTGTAACAGACTTGTCTTTGGCAATGCTCTTAATGGCGTTTAAATGCCGTTTTATGTCGTGCATAACAATTTTTGAGTTTTCATTTTGCTCATTAAGTAAATCATAATACTCAGCTGTAGATTTTTCCTTTTGCCTTTCATATTCCAATTTCATATTGTGTCTTTGAGTTTTCAAAGTAAATTCATATACCCAAAAAACCGCTATATTTGAGAAAAGTAATAGCACCATACTTATTATTAATAAATATATGTATTTTTGTTCTAAATCAAAATTGTGTAGTGCATGTGATATTGCATACAGTAGCAGAATACTTGAGGCTGGTAAAACCAAGAGAGGTATAGAAAGAGAATAACTTTCTGATTTATGTTCTTTTATTGAGAATTTTGATACAAAGTAAATTATCAAAAAATATAACAGTTTACTGATAGTCGCTTGAATAATGAGACTTAAAGAATTATCCATGGAAGTGAAAAAATCCGTACCGAATAATACTGTTGAAACAAACAAGACAATACTTTCTGTGAGTGCCATAAATATAAGTAATATGCTACAGTGGAAAATACAGGATTTAACACTTATGAAATAACAAAAATAAAGTAAAAAGAAGTTACACGCAAAAAATGCAATTAAATTAACCAATGTTAAATTCAATAATCGAGATAAATACAATAATACATACACAATAACAACTGAAAATAACAAAAATTTTTTGCTTGATTTTCTTTCAAATTTGTTTTCAAAATAAAACAGTGATATCAGAATTTCTGCAAGAAAAACAAACGCATAGCAAATTGTATATACCATTTTTATACCCCTATGTATGCAAAATATGCCTTTTTAAAGTTTGAATAGTTCCTTTGAGATATAGGTAGAGTTTCACTTTTTAAATCTACATTAATATTAAGCTCAGTCTTATTAAAATCCGAGACATACCTCAGATTAACAAGATAGCTGTAATGCGGTTGTGCAAAATAATCGTAATCCTTTAGTTTTTCTTTCCAATAACTTAATTTTTTATTTGTATAAAACTTCTTCTGACGTGTTATAATAACAGCCTTTCTTTCTTCAATAGTTATATATACTATATCGCTTGTGAAAACAGAATAATACTCGTCATAGTATTCAAGAGTTATTATTTGAGTATTGGAACGATAATAGTTAATAGCCGTATTTAGCGCTCTGAAAAAACGGTCTTTGTCAATAGGCTTTGACAGATAGCGAAACACATCCAAATCCATAGCGTCATCAAGATAAGCGTCATGCGAGGTTATAATAAAAATAATTATATTAGAGTTTACCTTTTTTAATTGTGCGGACAAAGTCAGACCGTTTACCAGAGGCATTTCAATATCAATAAATGCCATATCATAACTGATATTACTATTCAGCAGTTCTACACCATTGTAAAATAAATCAATATCAAAAACTATTCTATGTTTATCGTAAAATGTATTCAGATTGTTTTTTATTTCATCGACAATACATTTATCATCGTCACAAATCAATACTTTCAAAAGAAAAACCTCCTTGAAATAAATTATAACATATATTTCAAAAAAATGTCATTAAATGTTATTGCTTTAGATGCAAAATTTCAAATTTTACCATAGTAATTTTAAAATCACATCACTTTGAGCAAATTTGACATCATTTTTGCAAGAATTATGTTTTTACTTTTAATATGTGCTAAAATCCTCACGAAGGGAGGAATGATGTTTTGAAGAAAATAAAAAATTTTATTTGCAAAATTTCACCCGCAATTATTGCTAGTTTTACATTAGCACTCTCAATAAATGCTAATTCATCCACTGGCTTTTTTATGTATCAGCCTAAGGCTCCTGCAAAGCTTGACAAATTTAAAAAGATAAAGTAATGGAAAAGATTGACTCAAAAATTATAGAGTTTTTTGCTTCAAACGATCTTATAAAAAACGAAGATAAAGAAATTTACAAATATGCTTTTAATATTATTTTATCATCATTGATACATATTGCAACTGTTATGATATTAGGATTGTGTTTCAATTTATTAATTGAAAGTCTGACTTTCTATTGTGCTTACATTGTAATACGCAAATTTGCAGGCGGCTACCATGCAAAATGCCAACAAGATGTTATATTGTTTCTATTATAACATGGGTACAGGCGCAACATGTTTTTGCTGAACCGGGATATAATGCATCATCAGGTGTATACACCGTCATAAATAATTCCAAAGCATCATGGAGAGGTAAAATGAATTCATGGTGGTGGGGTGGTAAGAATTGTTCAGCCACAGGTAAAATTACAGCAATCTAATTTAGTATTTATTATTTCCTTGTAAACCCGTACTTACAAGGAATAGGGTGAGTAAAAATGATAAAACAAAATTTAAAATTGTTTTTTAAAACTAAAATAATATTTATTCCGGTTATCATACTGTTAGTATGTTTTTTGGGGAATCTTGTATATAGTTGTTATAGCTTTTCACTCAATAATGATGTATTAATATATTTAAAGAATTCTATAAAATTATGCTTACTATCATTTGTAATATTATGTTTTACATCATATGAATTCTTTTACCTATATAAGCGTTGTTATATAGATGAAGCATTGTATTCACACAAAAATGGTAAGACTAGGATTTTAACAAGTACTGTAACAGTTTTGTTGTTTATTCCGGCTTTAGAGTTCTTTAGCGCATTTGTATTTAATTTTGTTATATTTTTGTCATCCGGAATGAATGACTACAGTTATTTGTATCATATATTTTCAGTTTTATTTTTATATGTTTTTCTGGGTGGAATAATCCCGATTTTACTTGGCGTTTTTTTTGCTCAAAAGACGAAAAGGATTGTTTCATATGCTCTTATGGCGCTTATAATTTTCCTTGTGTCAAGTACATCTGACTTTATTCCGGGGGGTTTAAGCCAGGTTACCAAAATTAATTTTTGGGAAGCAAAATATTTTCTTGCATATATTCTGCCAAATGATTTAGAGTGGTACATAAACCATGATTACGGTATGTATGCTGAAATTTATAGATGGAATTTAATTATTTTCTGGATTTCTCTACTGTCATTTTTGTTTTTCAAACTTTGTCAAATAAAGAAAACCGCATTAAAAGCTGTTTTACTGTCATTAACACTATTAATTTCAACATTTAATCTGGTTGGCTACTTTTATGGCGGAAGCCATATTGAAAAGGGAGCTCAGCTTGACAGTATTTCAATGTCAGATTATTTGTTTTATACTGAAAATGAGCAAAAGAACCAAGATCCGGATTTTGAAGTTACATCATACGATATGGATTTAAGCATTTACAGACAATTAGATGCCGAAGTATCAATGACTTTATCTGATACAGGTTTAGAGTATTACAATTTTACATTGTACCATGGATACAATGTTTTAAAGATAACTGATATTGAAGGAAATGCTTTAAAATATAATCGTGAAGGAGATTATGTTACTGTAATAGGGAACGGAAACCTGCAACTTATAAACATAAAGTACAGCGGTTATTCACCTATATTATACAGTAATTATCAGGCGTGTTCTCTGCCCGGCTTTTTTGCATATTACCCTATTCCCGGATTTTACAAAATTACGGGTGATTATACCACATATAATCCGATTGAGATAAAATCCGAAACAGAATTTAATATTCGAGTTGATTCAGCAAGGCAGTTTTATTCAAATCTTGATGAGGTAAAGAATGAGAAAAATTGTTTTGTCGGGGTTACAAGCTATCCTACGCTTTTTAGTGGATTTTATAAATCAAATTCGTCTTATATTTATAAGATTTATGCAATTACTGTAAAGGGGTGGGGATTGAGCAAAATAGATGAAGAATATATAGACGAAATTCAGAAATACATTAATGAGTTGGATAACAATAGCAGCAATAAATTAAATCTCAAAGGATATACTATTATTCAGACAAATGAAATGCTTTCTTCTAATTGTATTTATGATGGAATATTTTTAGGAGATGATACAGTTTTTATTAATAAAGCAACTGATGAGGAAACAAAGAAGCAAGTTGCTGAAATACTTCTTGCTCAAAGAGATAAGGGCTATTCTAAATATGTAGAAAAAGCCGTGGTTGACTCCGAAAGTATAAATGATAATTAACAAGGAAGAAGGTATAATTGTGCTGATTTTGAAGAACTGCACCAAGTCTTTTAAGAAAACAAAAGCTTTAAATGATTTTTCCTGCGAATTTAAGCACGGTATTTATGGCTTGCTTGGACCAAACGGTTCCGGCAAAACTACTATGATGAGATGTATATGCGGTTTGCTTTCTCCCGAAAAGGGAAGCATTGAGTGCGATTGTGAAAATATAGGATATTTGCCTCAGCAGTTTGGTGCTATGAAGTCATTGACTGTATATGAAACTATGAGATATTTTGCCACATTAAAGAAAATACCTAAGTCAAATCAAGACAATGAAATCAGATATTGCATTGATTTGGTCAACCTAAGTGATAAAATTAAAAACAAAGTGGGTTCGCTGTCAGGAGGTATGGTTCGACGATTGGGAATAGCACAAGCTATAATGGGAAATCCTGAAATTGTTTTGTTTGATGAACCGACTGCAGGTCTTGATCCTGAGGAGAGAGTAAGATTTAAATCTCTTTTAAGGAAAATAAAAAATGATAAAACTATTATTATTTCTACTCACATTGTTTCGGACGTAAAATCAATATGTGATGAGATTGTTATAATTAATGAGGGAAGAAATGTTGTTCAGGGAACTTGCAGCGATATTACTTCTATCGGAAATGAAAAAGTTTTTCTTTTAGACGAAGAATATGAAAATAATTTAGAGGGAAATTATTATGTTAAAGACAGAATCAGTAAGGATAATAAAAATTATATAATCGTTCTCTCAAGTAATTTTATTGAGCAGGGAGTGAGTATTAACGCTGATATAGAGGATGGATATTTATGTGCCTTAAAAGATATGTAAACCGCCTTTCATTAATACAATTAACACTTAAAGGAATGGGAATTCTCTATATTGTACCTGTTGTTTTTTTATTTCTTGTACTTCCTTTTTTAACATATTTGGATTTTGCTAAAGGATATTCACCCGAACAATGTTATTTTTCAACATACATAATGTTACAAATTTTTTGCCCATTTTTTGCTGTATGGTGGACTTTATTTGGTTTCAGAGAGTATGTAGAGGGCAGGATCAGAGAACTATTGCTTGTTTATAAAAAAAGTCTTATAGTTGAACTTTTCCTTGTGTTTGTTTTTTATTTCCTGCATATATGTGTATTGCTTGGTTTATATTGTATAATACTAAATTTTAATTATTTCAATTATATTTTTATATTTTTTGTTCAGACATTTGCTTTTTTTAGTATTAGTTTTTCAATATCTATAATTTTAAAAAATATAGCAATTCCTTTTATTATCAGTGTGTGTTACGAAATATTTTGCATGACTGCCAATATTAACTTTCTTAAGTTTATTAATATGCTTTCATCTGATATTCCAAGCAGCACCATGGACATAATATGTCCATATATTTTTATATTGATAAGTAGTATATTTGTTTTTGTGTTATCAAATTCTTGTTTCAAACGTTTGTAATATTTTTATAATTATATAATACCTGATTATACATATCCAAAATCTGCATAGCAGTAAACAAAGAAAAGCTACTTCGTCAGCTCACAGCGGCAACGGAAATTTATTTAACAGAATGAACTGGTATATTATGATTAGATTTAAATGTATATTACAAAACGATGAAACAGATTGCGGTCCGGCTTGTCAGGCCGCAATTTTTAGAAAATACGGTTTAAAAGTTACAATAGCAAAAATTCGTGATATTGCAGGTACTGACCGCCAAGGTACCAATGCACATGGACTAGTAAAGGTAATTGAGCATTTTGGTTTTTAGCAAAAAGTTGTTGAAGCGGATAAAAGTGTGTTAACTAATAAATTGCCTTTGCCTGCAATTGCACACATGATAATTGACGCTTCCTTATTGCATTATGTGGTTATAACTAAAGTTAAGTGTGATACTGTAGTAGTTTCCGACCCTGCAAAGGGTTTATATGTTACTTTCAATTATTAATGAAGTGAATTTAACTCAGTGCATATTAATTTCGCTACTTATCCGTATGAATTAACAAGTAGAGTGTTATTGTTGATTTAAATAATAAAAATTCAGATAGACTACAGATTAATGATTTAGAATTATGCTAAGATATATAAAAAATCACAAGGTGAATCATTATGAAAAAAGTGTTTTCAAATAGTATAATTTTAGCAATTTTATGTGCTATGTTATTGAGTCTTACTTCTTGTGATGAATACAAAATCAAAAGTAACGAAAAGTTAAAATATTATACCATAAACAATGAAGATTCGGTTTGTGTAGAATTGATACAAAAATATAATAATTATTGTCTTAAAAACCTTGATGAGTCCTATCAAATTGAAATTGTGGAATTTGATTCGGAAGATACTATGCTTACAAAAATATCAACGGAGATAATGGCGGGGAAAGGACCCGACATAATTTCATTGAATCAAAAATTACCTTTTGAAAAGCTGATTGATAACGGTTCATTTGCGGATATAGATGAGCTTGCGGAATTATACAAATCCGATATAGATTTTGATGACTATAATTCAACAATAATGGATTGCGGAATTTACAATGGAAAGCGATATATTATACCTATAGCTTATTGCCCCAATATACTTATAACAACTCAGGAAATATTAGATAAATATAATCTGGAAAATACTAACTTTTCATTTAAAGAGTTAGAGATACGGTTATCTGACAAAGACCATAGTTATGCGCTTTTTGGAAATAAAGATGAAACATATAAGTTCTTCCTTTCCTATGTTAATGAATATGTGGATTTTTATAGCAAAAAGTTATAAAGAATTAGGCAGTTATAAAGTAAGAAATAAACAGTATAAACATTAAAATTATAATAACGAAAAATCAGTTGAGTAGTATTTTCTAATCAGCTGATTTTTTTGTAAAGAAAAGTATACAAATTGATTTGTAAGTTATTGGCTATTTCGCCAAAAATAAAATAATGTAAAAAATAATTTGCTTTTGATGCAAAAGTGATATATAATCACTATAACAAAAATATTCGTTTGAGATTGGTAATTGTATTTAAATTGTGAGAAAGTGAGGTGAAAAATATCATTAATTGAAAAATTAGAATGAGGTGATAGTTGTAATTTAATTGCGGAAACTGACAACAAGATTTAGATTTAAGGAGGAAAGTATGAATAAAAAATTAAAAAAACTTGTTTCAGGAACATCGGTAACTTTGTGTGCATTGATAGCATTTTCATTGCCAACACAAGTGTTTGCACAAAATCTGCCGATAAATACAGAAGTTAAAACTCAAACTCCGAATGAAGAACAATCTTCTGATGAATACAAAACTGGAAACATTCTTTCAGAAATCAAAGACGAGAGAGATGAATATTCAAAGCAGTTCCGTTTGGATGATGGCACTACAATGGCTGTAAGTTATCAAGAGCCTATCCATTACAAAAATGCGGCAGGAGAATGGGTTGATTATGATAACAGCTTAAAAAATGAAACCGTAAATTCAGCATCCCCTGATGAAGTTACAGAGGAATATACTAATAAAAAGAGCGATTTTAAGGTTAATTATTCTAAAAAATCCAAAGAGAACTCTATGGTTAAAATCAAGGACGATAACCAAAAAATCAGTTGGGGATATAAGGATACAAACAAAGTAAAGTCAACTATAGTAAACAATGATGAAGAGCTGACAGGTAATGACAAATTTACAACATTAAAAAACCTTACATCTGAAATTACATACGAAAACATTTATGATGATGTAGATGTTCAGTATTTTACAACCACAACAGGTGTAAAAGAAAATATTATATTAAAGAATAAGAATGCAAGGAGCGATTTTTATATTCAGTATAAATTTAATAATCTTACTGCAAAATCTGTAGATGACAAAACAGTAGAATTATTAAATTCTAAAGGTGACGCTGTGTATAAAATTGAAGCCCCTTTTATGTTTGATAATGACGGCAACAAAAGCACAGATTTAACATTATCAATAACAGAACAGAAGAAAAATAAGCTTACGCTCAAAGTTTCTGCAGATAAAAAGTTCCTTTCGGATTGTAGTTATCCTGTAACTATTGATCCGCAATTTACTACAAGTCAAAACTGGCAGAAATCTCAGTGTACATATGTAGATTCATCAAAGCCGTCAACTTGTTTCGGCTATGGCAGTACCAGTGGCTATATAGGCTCTGTTTATGTCGGAATAATTAGTAACGGAATGTATCGTACATATTTTAAATTTGATAATTTGCCAACTCTCAACAAAGGTGATATGGTAGTTCAGGCTCATATGAACCTGCATTTGCAAAACAATGACTATAATCATAATATGAATATAGGTGCATATTCACCGAACGGTTCTTGGTCACAGGATAAATTAACATGGAAAAATCAGCCGTCATACAATTCAAATGTTGTTGATTACGAAACATTAACTAAAAATGAATCGGAAACTTGGCATAGTTGGGATGTTACATCTTGTGTAAAGCGTTGGTATAATGGTGAGACTAATAACGGCATCATGTTAAAATCCCTTAACGAAAACGATGAGGATCAATGTGCGGCTTTTTATTCCTCAAGCTATCCTACATCATCAACTCCTCGTCCGTTATTTACTATTGTTTACAGAAACAACAAAGGTCTTGAAGATTATTGGACATATTCAAGTTTTTCTGTTGGTTCAGCCGGAACAGCATATGTAAACGATTATTCAGGTAATTTGACATTTGTAACTTCTGATGCATCAACAGCAAGCGGATATGCTCCTGCGTCGGTACAGCATGTATATAACGGATATATGGCAGGAGATAAGTATTCAAAAACTACACCGTATGTCGGTAGAGGTTGGCGACTTAATATACAACAAACATTGTTACCGTCAAGTGAATATGGTTTAACAGGTACAAGTAAGGATAATTATCCATATGTATATACCGATGAAGACGGCACAGAGCATTACTTCTACAAAAAAACTGAAAATGGAAAAACGAAATATCTTGATGAAGACGGCTTAAAGCTTGAACTTACTACATCAGGTAGTGGAAATAGCAAGTATGCTATTAAAGATGAGAAAGATAATTATATTTACTTTAATACCAAAGGTCTTCTTACAAGTACAAAAGACTCCAATGGTAATAAAACGACAATAAATTATGCTTCAGACGGTACTACAATAAATTCTGTTACAGACGGAAGTAATAAGAAAATATTACTTCAGCAGACAGCAGGAAGTGATACTAAATATATTAGATATACGGTTGATCCGGCAGGAAGGAAAACTGAATTTAGAGATAGTAGCGGTCTTTTATATCAAATCAATAAACCTGACGGTAGTCAAATAAAACTTACATACGACGATGACAAAGCGTTGAAATCAATTACAGATATCGACGGATACAAAGTAGTGTTTGAGTACACAAGTACAGCATCGGGCAAGAAAGTATCTGCGATTCAGGAATACGGCAAAGACGGCACAGCAGGTCAGAAAATTACATTTGACCGTACAAAGTATAATACAACGGTTAAAAAGACATACGGTGCGGATGGAATCGCAAACACGGATGACGATTTAACTTCAACATATCAGTTTGATGAGTTCGGTAGAACAATCTCCATAAAAAACGAGACAAAAACAAGAGATTTAGGTGCGTCTGTTTATACTTACACAGACGGTGTAAAGAATTCTGTTGCAGACAATATCAAAATGTTAAATAAGATTAACTCAAACTATTCAACAGGTTCAAATTCAGTTAACCTTATTTCAAATTCCAATATGGAAACCGATTCGTCTTGGACTGCCGGTGCTTGGGGTGGATCAAATACATTTAAGAATAAATATGACACATCACAGCATTATTTCGGCGAACGCTCACTTGCAATCACAGTATCGAAATATGAAGGAACATCAAGAGGCAGAGTACATCAGGACATCAGCAACACAGTTTTAGAGCCGGGAAAAACTTACACACTTTCAGGTTATATAAAAACAGTCGGTGTTGTAAACGGTTCGTCTGATAATGCAGGTGCGTTTATCTGTGCTGAATCACATAATTCTGACGGCACATTTACACCTTCATATTCTGATTTTGTAGTTGGAAATACCGATTCAGCCGTAGATAACGGTTGGCAAAGAGTTAGTACAACCTTTAAAGTCCCTGAAAATTCCACCAAAACACGAATTAATCTTGCTTTAATGCAGTCAACAGGTACAGTGTATTTTGACGGAATTCAGCTTGAATCCTACACAGTAGCAAATAACTACAATATGCTTGAAAATTCAGGATTTGAAAAGTATTCGTCAAACGGATTGCCAACATCATGGTATGACGGATATTCTACTCTGAATAATGCAATTGATTGTAAAAGCGAAGCACACCAACAAGGAAAATATTCTTTCCGTATAAAAGGTGAAGCCGGCAAAGTAAAAAGTATCTGTCAGAATGTAAATATTACAGGAAAAGAAGAAGATACATATATTGTCAGCGGTTGGGCATATGCAAATGCTGTTCCAAAGAATGAGGATGATACGAGGAAGTTTAAAATTTCCGTAAAAATCACTTATTCGGATAACTCAACAAAGTACAAAACACCTGCACCGTTTAATTACTCGATTTCAGGTTGGCAATACACATCTGCAGCTTTTAATTTGAGTGACGGAACAAATAAAGTAAAAACCCCTAAAACCATAACAATATATCTTAGTTATCAAAATCAGGAAAATTATGCGTATTTTGATAATATTTGTCTTGTAAAAGACAATGCAATGAGTTATACTTATGATAAAGACGGAAAAGTTATCAGTGTAGTTGATAATTCTAAAAAGCAGTCAACTATGGAATATAAAAATTCTGACTTAACAAAAAATATTGATGCTAAAGGCTACGCTTATGAGTACACATATGACGATAATCATAATGTAACTAAAATCGAAAGCCAAACACATATGAATTATAACTACACTTACAGTACGAAAGGCTTGGCTACATCGCTTGAAGTAAAGTGTTACTCTAAAGTAACAGATGTAGGTATATTAAAAAGTGAAGTTACTTATGATTCAAACGGCTTGCTTTCAAGTGCAACCGATCAGGATGGCAACAAGGTTGAGTATAAGTATGACGGTAACAAAGGTATCCTCACGCAGACAACAGATAAGCTTGACAGCAAAAATCCTGTTGTAACAGACTATACTTATGACAGCAATACCGATCAAATTAAGTCGGTTAAGCAGTCTGACAGTAGCGGCAACGAGTATTCAATCGCATACTCTTATTCATCAAAATCAAAGTTACTTGAAAAAATCTCTCGTGACGGAACTGATTATTCAATTAAGTACGATGAATTCGGCAATAAGATTGATTCAAAGGTTGGCTCACAGTCACTTGCAAGCTATTCTTACGGTGCAAACAACAGACCTCTTTTAAGTTTAACTTACGGTACAGGTCAAAATGTAAGTTATGCTTATGATGAATTTGGTAATGTAAAAACAAGAAAGTATAACGGCAAAACCGCATTTAACTGGTATTCAGATCGTGGCGGTAATATAATTCGTGAAAACGATTATCTTAATAAACGCTTGACTGATTTCACATACGATACAACAGGCAGACTTGTTCGTCAGACTGTTGCTGACTCATCTGTAACAGGAAGTTCCAACAAGCTCTTGTTTGGTTTTGAGTATTCATATGACCTCAATAATAACATTACACAACTTGTTACAAAGACAACTGATAAAACTGTAAAGAACAAGTTCACATTTGGAAAAGATAACCTGCCTGCAACTTTCACTTTAAGCACAGGCAAAAAGGTCGATTATACTTATGACGGACTTAACCGTCTTACAAAAACATCACTGACTACTTCCACCGATACACCTATTGATACAACATACACTTACTTTGCGAGTAAGCGTGGTTCGGATTATACAACTACAAAGTTGAAATCCGAAACTATCAACGGTGAGAAGTATGAGTATAAGTATGATGCACACAGTAATATTACTGATGTTACCAAAGACGGAGTTTTACAGTATCATTACGATTACGATATGATGAATCAGCTTGTTAGCGTAGATGATAAGCTGAACGGCAAAGTTTATAACTATACTTACGATGCCGGTGGTAACCTTATATCCGAAACTGTTACCGATTCAAACGGTACAACAAGCAATGCGTATGAATACAACAATTCAAATTGGGGAGATGTTCTCACATCATATAACGGTCAGAACATAACCTATGATGAAATCGGTAATCCGCTTACATACCGTGACGGAATGTCAATGACATGGAAAAACGGCAGACAGCTTGCAACACTCACAAACGGTGATACAAGCATAAGCTATGGCTATGACAGTGACAGTGTTCGTACAACTAAAGCCGTAAACGGAGTAAAATACACATATGCGTACCTCAATGGTCAGCTATTGTATGAAACCCGTGGCGACGCAAAGTTCTATTATTCATACGATGCAAACGGAATTTTGTATAATGTCAGATATACTCTGACTGACGGCGGTACCGAATATTCGTATTATTACACCCATAATTCCCGTGGCGATATTGTCGGAATTTATAACGGAGTAGGTGAACTCAAAGCGCACTATGAATATGACGCTTGGGGTAATGTGATTTCTATAACCGATAATAACGGAAATGCAATCACAAACCCGAACCATATCGGTAATTTGAATCCATTCCGATACAGAGGCTATTATCAGGACACAGAAACAGGTCTTTACTACCTGATGAGCCGTTACTATGACACAATAACCCACCGTTTTATCAATGCCGACGGTTATTTCCAGTCAGGCGGAAGCATTTTAGATGCTAATACTTTTGCTTATTGTGGTAATAATCCAGTTAATCTTTCTGATCCAAATGGAGAGCATTCTTGCGGTGCTCCTACTTGCCCAAAATGCGATTCTACACGTAGAGCTTTTTTACAAACCGAAAAAGGAATAAAATTATATAATAAGTGTCATGGTACAAATTATTATGGAGTGAATGACAAAGGGGATTTTATAAAGTACAAACAATCCTCAGGTTCGACTGGAGCTACACATGCAGTTAGTACGATTAATTCTGGGCTTAGTACAGCAGCAGGTGCGGTTGCAAAAGCACCAAAACCTTTTTTAGCAGCGTTAAAATTCAATGCGGCTCTTTCAGCTCCATTCAGTATATTTTCAATTAGTGTTGATGCAGCAGTTAATTTTTCTAATCCTTTATTAACCGACTCACAAAAAGGTTTTTTATTTGTATTTGATATCTTTATGGCTGGTGTAGGTATTTTGGCTTCTACATGTTTTCCCGGAATAGGAGGTATAGTGTGTTCAGTGGCAGCTTCTTTAGTAACAATTTCCGTATCGACATATTTGAGTAATGTATGGAGTAGTGAAAATGAAAGAAAGTGGTGTGGTGTGTAAAAAAAAGAAAGTATATCTACTTTCTCTTTTGCTTTTTTTGATTTCTTATTTGACTACAGTTGTTAATATGATTGTTAATATTATTACTGGTAGTTTTCATTTATACATTTTTAGTACTTTAAGCTTTATGTTGCCATGCTATAAATCTATTAAAACAACAGATGCGTTTGGTATCGTTTTAACAATATTGTTGTTTTTGATTAGTTTTCTGCTCATATTTTTTACCGTAAAATATGATGTGTTAAAATATGATCAAAGCAAAAGACCGTTGTGTTATACGAGCTTACTCTTGTGGTTTTTTATAACTCAAATATTGTCTTCGTGGATACTGGTTGATTCACATTTTCAAAATTATATTTATTTGTCTGTCGCCGAATTTTATGAAAGTGAAGAGTTACAGTACATGAACTCAATAATTATTTTTGGAATATATCAACTCATTATAGGCTTAAAACGATTGTATGATTCTAGAGAAGCATATGACGCAACCAATATTTCAATCGTTCCACCTTTTGAAAAGTATTTTACTGAAAAAACTATTTTTTGTTACACCGTTCCTAATTATATATTTTCCTGTATAGGAGTCTTATCAATTATATATATTAGGTATGTTTTTATCGACAGTTATGCAATTAGCTTTTGGATTTTTATTTTCTGTGTGCTTTTTAGTTTATGCCTTCTGCTTGCAACTTTAATAAAATATCGCCAGATTGTAAAATATAGAGGTGTCGAAATAATTGTAAGAAAGAATTTTAAAATATCTATTTTTCTGCAATTGAAATTAGTTTTTTTGATATTTTGCACATATTGTATAACGTTGTTGTTCGCTTGATTTTTGATATTGGGTAGAACATTTGCTGAAAGGAGGCTCGAAAGAGCCTCCTTTGACCCAAAAAAAGCAACCGGTGGCTAACCTTCCTAAAAAACAAACACAATGTAGATCTTGTGGCAGACCAATAGGCAAGAAATATGCATGGCAATGTAAAAATCCTACATACTATTAATTTTATTTAATTTAATGTGAGGTTTATGGTTTAATGATTTTTAATATTTTTGGAGGCTTAGTTAAAAGTCTGGGTGTTTACAGACATAGTCCTCTGCTTTTAGCTGTATTTTTAATAATTCAACTTATCTGTATTATTGTTTCATGTATATTTGACAATATGTATTTTAAGTCTGTCATTTCTGAAACTTCTTTCACAAATAAGAGGTATAACAGAGTTAAACATTTTGTGTATGATACGATTGTTAATCTGTCAAACAGTATGTTTGTTCTTATGGTTGATGAAAAAACTAATATAGTTTCTCCTGCACTTTACACAAAGAAAAGCAATAAAATTTCTATGATAAACAGAAATGCTGAATATACTGTATTTGAGCATATTGATTTTTCTGAGAGTCATTGTCCAAACGAATACAAATTTATCAGAGCTTGTAAATTGCGGGATAAAAAGACAGGTGAGCAGGTTCTTTTTGTAGCAGTGCCAAATCGTGAAACTGATATTCTTGCGTATTCCGATTCTTTACATAAAGCTGACAAAACCGTAACTTTCGGTAAATTTAGAATATTCTGTTTTGTCGAATCTGAAAATAATTCCTATACGGGTTTGCTTGTTGATTCGGAAAAAATCCATCTTGAAAAAACAAAGAGAAAAGGTATGTACTTTATAGGTTTGGATGAAGTTTCAAAAACAAATCAAAAGTCAAAAAAAGTAATATAATTTGTTAAAAACTATCTTAAGTTACATTCAGACAAAGTATCAGTCGGAATAGGGTAGAACATTTGCGGTAAGGAGGCTCGAAAGAGCCTCCTTTTTAATGCTTG